>JGI24158J21664_10002554_pt1 | contig 22224 bp, 13 predicted proteins | sample Ectturendosymbi3_FD_21664 | JGI IMG/M metagenome (IMG submission 21664)
TCAGGTTTAGGCGAAAGATCGTCAGGCGCGTTTCTCTCATTTTCTGCGGACTAGCTCCTCCACGGCTCGCATCTAAGGCTAGCTGCCGCAACACTGTCTACTTATTGGGAACTTGCAAAACGTACACATACCCTAACGCCAGCACCGGCCACTGAAAGTGGCCGGTACGTTATTGGCTATAACTCGATAGCCGCATGAGCTAAACTGTTCAAACCTCTACGGATTCGCGAAAAAAAAAATATTTTTTTCGATGGATAATTTTTTTTTCAGTTCTGGACTTGGGGTTCTCTGCAGGTGGCGTCACAATTTGATGTGAAACGCGAAAACAAACTTTTGGCATTTCTGTCCGAGGTACTTGACCATGAACGCCAACCTAGCGAGACATTTTTTGGCTCAATTTTTCTTTGGAAACTAGGCTATCATCCACGTCTTTAGAGCCTTGGATTGGCTTTGTAGCGTATCTGGAGTAAAATTGTGTCTCAAAAACTATACTAAAACATGCACAATGTCCACAATTTGAAAATGCCACTTTCGAGATGTTTACTAAACAGACTTTGCATAAAATAACGTTTGTTTCTTCAAAGGTTTCTTCACCCTATTCATTCAGAAGCCTTTCTAGATCTTATGTTAAAACCACTTAAAGATGTACTTGGTTTACATATTCTTGAAACCTATATTTATGCCAAGCGAATAAATCATAGCGATCCCAATTTATCCTCCTCAAATCCATGTATTCTTTCAATGGAAATTCGCGGGCTTTTTCCAATGAATCTTCCTTCAACTCTTTCAAAAATTTTTCTCCACTAATCTTTTAATGAGAAACTCATTAAAAACAATCATTGTTCCACCTATTGGGTTAAGATATCTTTCTATCATAATAACAGTTATTTTTTGAAAAAGTAACTTGTATAATTTTTTAACAATTTTATCTGGAAATCCTATATTTGGAATAAGGGTTTCCGAAATGTAAAAAGTTTGAGAAACTCTTTTCAGTCTTCTGGAATTATAGTTTTTATATTATATACATGAGGAATCAGTCTTCTGAGTATGGAAATATTTCTTCGAGTTGTTGAAAAACAGTTCACAATCACTTGATGTCTTTACTTATATATCCTATTCAACAAAATTGATGTTAATATTTCAATACATTCTTTTTTTCTGATTTTTCCTTTTCCCTCTTCAAAAATTTCACACCACTCTCTTAGTTCATTCACTTTTTTCTTATTGAATTTGTTGATCAGAAACGTTTTGTCACTCTTTCTATTTCGATCATTTGTAGCCATTTCATGGAGTAAAGTTTTTCTTTAACCTACGATAATAAATTTATCAATCTTTTTTCTCGAGTGCAAGAAAAAAGATCAACTGACTGTGTAATATTCAACACACATTTTGTTGCCATCGCTCGTGAAAATCACGCTTTTGTCACTGATGACAACGACGAAATCTTCTGTGTTTGCTGCTATGTTTGCTGAGAATTCAGCCTTCATCTGAATGTCAGTCACCGAGTTTTTCAGTTTTCGCTTTGTTTTGAGACGTCAAAGACAAACGTTGGGAATAATTCCTTGTAATCTACCGGGGTGATATTTGGAGAACCAAACAGATCTTCAAGGTTGTAAAACTTTTTCGAAACGTCGCTGTGTCAGCAAAAAGCCTCGAAACTTTTTGTTGAGTAAAGTTGGTGTCGTCGTAATCAATCTCTGGGTATCAGCGAGAGTTCAACATAACAAACATGTTGGTGAGATTGCAGTATTGAAAATTGACGGGTTGTGTTCCTGGTTTCAAGATTTCTCCTGATTTATCCGTGATTTATCCGTGATTTATCCGTGATTTATCCGTGATTTATCCGTGATTTATCCGTGATTTATCCGTGATTTATCCGTGATTTATCCGTGATTTATCCCTCTGAAACGCCACAATTATCCAATTTATCTCCTGATTTATGCGTGTGAAACGCCACAATTATCGAACGAGGTTTCTCCGGGGCTGATTTCACCGACAATCGCCAGCTGAAATTTCTCGTTTGCGGGGCTGGGATTGAATCGCATTGAATCATTCGGTAGCCAAATGGGAGATTTGATTTTGATTCAATTGTTTTGTAGAGTGCACATTTTTCTTGCAAATTTGGAGTCACATGCGGCATATCCAAGAAAGCTTTGTTAAAACAACCTTATCGGCATCAGTCGCAGTGGCTCTGAACATTGCGTCATTATCACCCTTCCTCACAAGCGTTAGTTGATGTTTAAACCCGTAAACCACTTTTTCGTGATCGTCACAGAACCCAAAAATGTGTTTCAGCGGAACTCTGAATGAAAATGTGCCTTTCAGGTCTGGCGTTTGAATGATATACCCATGCCGGATTAGAAAACCGTTATTCAGATTATCTCCAGCAATCGAAGCGGCTGTGCCTGAATCTTTGAACCACAATTGGTTCAGACCAGTTGATTTCTGAAAATCAACAGGAAATTTCAACAGTCCAAGCATCGTTGTTGCTTGTCGAAGGTGAAACAGGCTTTCAATCTCTTGTCCTGAAAGTTGGTATTTTAGGTTGCTGAAAAGATGCATCATGGCATTGTTTGTTAACGTGATGATGTCGGCATCGCCATTTTAGTATCGTCAGCGTTTTTCACCAACTTGCCGTCGAAAACCAGATAACTTTTACTCGGACGTGTGAACAAGTCTTGCGTTTCAATATATATTCTTATTTCGCACGGGTTGTTGAGGTTTGTGCCGTTGATTGGCTCGTAACTGTGGTATTCGTATTCTTCGATCGATTCATCGATTTCAGGTTTTTCAGTAATGTTAAGAATGTCCATTGTTTTCTTATATGTAATTTTTTGTTTGTTTCACTTTTCATACAAAATATTACTCCAAGTATTCTCTTCAAATTCTGGATGATATTTTTGAGTTTCTCTAAGAATTCATTAATTTGGATTTTGAATGTGGAGGAATTAATCTCATTTTCAGTTTGTCAAACTCTTCAAAAATATTCATTTATTGTACACATAAAATATATTATTTGTTCAATCGCTTGACAAGGTCTTGTATCTTGATTTCATGTTGTCCTGAACCGGCAATCAAGGTGTTCAAATTAGGTGTTGTCACCTGCTATGCCTTCTGTGGTGTTGCCGCTTGAGGTGTTGAAGACACAAGTTTTGATAAATTGTTGTGATTTAGGGGTCAACTTTGAACTCGCAGGATCGAATAGCTTTTTGTCCTGCCTTTTGCCTGGCACTTCGAGCAATGTTCAAACCTGTGTCAACAACTTGCTTTTTACTAATGAATCCTGACAAAAAGTCTTTGAGCTTTGAAAAATTCCAGAGCCACCGACTTGGTATTTTCTTTTATATCCTCTTCTTATAACTATCATTTATTTCATGTTAGCGTTAAGTTTTTATAAGCATCACGATAAAAAATTTTTTGTCTCAAACGTTCATCAAAATTGCTCACAATTTCGTTTCGAAGACCTGTGTTTCCTGCTTGTTTCGCAGTCATCAAAAATTCCAACCGTTCACACAAAGCGTTTGGATCACTTAAGAGGCAGCCTTGTTCTGAAGTTCCAGGTCGTTGTGTTTTTTTTCTGTTCTCGCTTCGCCTTTTGCTTTGGTTTTCTCATTTGTTTTACTTCAACGCTATCCCAAATTGGTTTTATGATTTCTTTCCATTTATCACCCTTTTTAGCAGCTAGTCTATTTATATTTTCTGAATGTGACTTGCATTAGTGGCAATCATCAATTCACCATAAGTTTGTAAATAATTATCTGTTGTATCTTCAAAACTTGGCTTCACTGAAGTCAACAAGCCCCAAAGTCCAGGAGTTCCCTCATATTCTCTTCCACCAATTATTAAATCATTTCCATCAAAATCTACTCTTGTGTTTCCGAGGTAATACCCACCATTTTTATATTTCATTGCAAAGGTTCTATCTCCTTTTTCAGTTAAATAATTGTTTAAGTATTTATGCGCAATTGGGCCAACATTTATCGGCATTGGAAATTCAGTATCTGGAAGTTCTGGCCTTCAAGGCAATGCAGGTGGCATAGTTTCAATTGCTCCTTGAAGCGGGGCAAACTTTGAAACAATATCGTCAGATGACTTTTTCTGTTGTTCAGTTATTGGCTTGAAGATTTTTCCAAAATCTGCGTAAGGTGATTGTTCACCCAATCGTTCTGAGTGAAAATCATTCTGAATTTTGTTCTTGTTTTTGAGATATTCAGCAAAAAGTGCATCTCTTTTGGATGGGTCTTTGATTTTTAAGAAACTCATTTATTGTATGTTCAAATTTTTTGGAGGGACAATTTGGATAGAGTCAATTTTGATAGCCAATTTGGATAGTCAATTTGGACAGCCAATTTGGACAGCCAATTTGGAGAACCCATGTTGGACAGCCAATTTGGACCTAGCCCAAATTAACCGCGATAAATGAAAACTTTTCTTTTCAGTTTTGGATCAAGGATCATGATTTTTTGCAATCCTTTAGATTGCGCTGGTGTGAGCTTGTCATTCAGAAACGCAGCGGCTGTTGAGCTTTTTATTCCAAGACTTTCCATTTATATCAAAGATTGACAAGTTCTTTGTTGGCAACCCAAGAGTTGAAAGTTTCTGGATAGCCCTTCCATTTAACCAACAATTTTGTTTTGCCTTTCTTCACAACCTTCTCAATTCTGAAAACTTCTTGTGATGTCTTCCGAAGCTCTTGCTCATAGATTGTGCCCTGTATCTCTTCATCGTTGAGGTTTGTTATTTTGTAAGTAATCGGGTCTGTTCTTTCAACTTTTGAAACGGTGAAGACTTTTTCTGTCCAGTTTGAGGTGAAGCCCTTTTCAAAAAGCTTCTTTTTCTTATGAATTCGAACTTATCTCCAATCTTGTATTGTGCTCTCATTGGCCGTCTTGTTAAGGCTGGATAGAGGTTTCTGTAAACAGCCACTTCGTTTTTCTTTTTGCTCGCTTATGCAGGCGTGATTTTGATTGATGAATGTCTGGTATTGTTGTATCTCTCGACAAAGTCGTCAAGAACGCCAATATATTTGTTGGTGTTTTTTGCTGTGAAATACTTGAACAATTTTACTTTCATCGTGCGGTTCCAACGTTCAGCGACCGACGATTTCTCTGCATTCTCAGTTGAGTAAAGTTCAACGCCCAACGCTTGAGCGAGAGCGTTCACATGCTTATTATAAAATTATTTCCCTTTATATGTCCAAAGCTTTTCTGTTTTTTCTGTTTGAAAATTTCTTTCAGTGCGTTCGCGACGGAAACCCCAGTTTTGTCTTTCAACAAAAGCATCCAACCGAACTTTGAAAATACGTCAATCACAGTCAGGAGATACTTGACTCCGCAGTTGAATTTTGGATATGATTGCATGTCAACAAGGTCAGAAGCCCAGATTTTATCGATTCCGTTCACATACACTTTTCGTTTTCGGACATCCTTGACAACTGGTTTATGAAGCTCGTCGGCAAGTTGGTCTGTCCACATTATTCTTGAAATCAAGTCGTTTTTAACCCTCATCCAAAACGCTTCTTTATTCCGATGATTTTGGAAACAACACCTCGTTCCATTCTTTTTCGAAGAGTTGGGTTGAAAATTCTATCAAGCCCTTCCAGCATTTCGGTGTCACACTTTTCATTTCGTATTTTTGAGTCTTTGTTTTTCACATAACAAATGTCATGATGATAAGCAGCTTTTTCAACTCTGTTGACGGGTTTTGACCATTCTTTTAGAGTCAAATCAGGGTTTAAACGTTGGTTCAATTTCGTGCCGGGTCCTGTGAAGTTGTATCCTGGAAGGTGCATTTCAATTGGGAGTCTGTTGATTGTGTCATTCAAAAAGCCTTTGCCGCTTGCGCTTATAAACCTTGACTTTTTTGTTCCACAAACAACACAGATGCCTTGAAGCATTTGACGGTTGTTCTTGGTCGTTTTTTGTTTTACGTCTCTCGTTTCCGTAAATTGTCGACATTTTTCACAATACATTTTGTCCATTTCATTAAATGCTTTTATTAAAATGAATGGAAGTAAAGAATATTTCATGGAACGAAAACGTGACAAACAAAAGCAACCATCCTCATTTGCTTCGAAGTTTGAGAGGCTTGATTGCTGGAAAGTCGGGCTGTGGAAAAATAGCACTTTTGCTGAACCTTCTGCTTCAACCTGGTTGGCTGGATTATTCAAAATTGTCAGTTTTTGGCAAGAGTTTGTTTCAGTCAAAATACATAATTTTGAAAAAAGATTTCGAAGAACAATTGTCAAAAAGGGTGATTAGGAATTTGTTTGAAAATCAAAATGAAACACGAGAACAAATTTCACCGAGTGTGTTGATTGATGTGTTAGCTCAAGAGTTGGCAAAAGATCGACTCTCCCGTTCCAAAGAGCCTGTTGAGTGTAGTTTTTATGAATCGGCAGACGATGTGCCTGACCCAAAATAACTGTCTCCAGAGCAAAAAATCTCATGATATTTGATGACCTCCTGCTTCAGAAGCAGAGCAAGTGTGAGACATATTACGTTCGTGGAAGCCATTCAAATTGCAATTTTTGTATTTGAGTGCGATTTTTGTATTTAAGCAAAAAACTTTGATTGAGAATCAAATCAACTCAATTCGAAACATGGTTTCAAAGGTGTTGTCAAACAATGAAATTTCTGAAGGTGAGTTTGAGAAGATTCTTTCTCAGCTATCAAAATGGAATGAAACATATAGACGTTTTGATGAAGCGAATCTGGAATTCCCGAAACCGGAAACCATCGTTTAGAATAAATGAATATTAAAGTAGAAGGCCTTCTTTTGCCAAATAAACATCTGAGCAACATTGAAATTGAAGATATGGTGAAAACGATTGGTTTGAAAAACTTCCTTGGTGTTTTCTTGAGAGACACTTTTCCAAAGAAACCAAAATGAAATGAGTGCGCAATTATGAACCTAAACGACACTTCCGGAAATGGAACACACTGGGTCGCGTGGTTAAAGCGTGGAAACGATACATTTTATTTTGACTCATTCGGATTGTCCCCGCCAACTGAATTAAACAACTTATTCAACGGTGATGTGTTCTGTCCAACTGAGCAAATCCCACCGAGGCAAGAAGTTTTTTTGTGGTCATCTTTGTCTTTTTGTTTTCAAAGAGATGCAAAAAGGAAAAGGGCTACAGGAAATAATAAACAAATTTTGGTGATATAATAAATGCCTTTAGATAAATTCGAACGAAGTCCAAAGACGAAACAAACAAATGTGAGTTGAGTTTCACATGAATATGTGAACAACAACTTTTTGCGAAAAGGCCAAGCCATTGACATGTCTGGTCAAAACATTGTGAATCTTGGCTCACCGCAGGGTGCAATGGACGCAGTGAGGAAGAAATATGTCAATGAAAGATTTTTAAAAGAGGTGATCTAATTGATACGCAGAATAATCCGATTAAAAACATATTGCCTGCAACCGTTGAAGGCGACGCAGCGGAGAAGTCCTACGTTGATTCAAAAAGTGTTCCAAAACAGTGGATTGAAACCAAATTTTTTAATTGCGATAGCCCTGCGTCAACTATGGCACTATATTTGAACATGGATGGTCATCATGTCTCATACTTGAAAGCGTCAGAACACAATCACCGCGCAGTGACAAAAGGATACGCAGATATGAAGCTGTCGCCTTTGAGTGGGGACATGCTGGGAGGGATTGGTATGGCTGGAAACAGGACTTCACACTTGGGTAAGCCTGAGCAGAACAACGACGCAGTCAGATTGAGTTCTGCAAACGAACTCTATCTGAGACGTGATGGAAGTAACTGATGTGAAACGCTTTATCTTTAGGTGGTCATAGAGTGACCGGAATGGCAAGCCCCCAAGCAGACCAGGACGGTGTGAATTTGCGAACACTTCAAGCTTCAGAAACTCATGTTTTGGAGCAAGCAGTCGCAGCAGATGACACAGTGCTCAGCGACGTGATAGCAAACCACGCAAACATTTTGAATAGAGACATGAGAACAAAACGTTTGAACTTGGACCCACAAGTAACAGCAAAGAAAAATTTCAGCATGGGTGGACAATATCATATTTCTGGGCTTCCAGATCGAACAATTGAACACGAGGCTGTCAATCTCAGAACGATGAACCGAAACGTTTTGAAAGAAATTAGGGTTGATAACCTCTTGGAAGCGCAGAAATATCTAAGACTTGAAGGTCAAAACCAGATGGTTTCAGATCTTCAAATGAATGATCATAAAATTGTCAGATTGGCCGATGCGACAGTGCCTGCTGATGGCGTGAACAAAAAAAACACTGGATGCTGCAGTAAAATCGCTGAGATCTGAAAACGAGAAGCTGATACTTGCAACTAATGAGAATATTTCTCAGAGAGTAATGTTTTTTGATGGAACTTCTCTACCAGAAAATCATAAAAATTATAATGACAAAAGGATAACAAACCTTGGGAAGCCGGTTAAAGACATCGATGCAGCGACAAAAGGTTTCATAGATAATCAACTGAGGAAGAGAACCTTTCACAAGGTTCTCAGGACTCCAGGAGGTTCTCAGGAAATCTTAATATGAATTACCACAGAATGTCTGGACTTGTGAATCCAACCGAACGAAACGACGCAACCCATAAACACTATGTCGATTCTCCATTCGAATATCTTCAGGGTTTATTTACCAACCTCACAAGCCAGGTTGACGCTCTGCAAACCCGTGTCGTCCGACTCGAACGATTATCGCTCAGGGAATCAACTGAACCTGCTGAATGAGGAAATTAATTCATGATTTAAATAAACATGTATTGTGCTATGCCTGATAACATTGGGAATAAAAGGTTTTGCAAACCTTGGAAGGAAAAAGTTTTGACTTATGACTTTCAAACTTACTCTTCGCTTGGAAAAGAAAAAGCATTGAACGAAGTTGAAAATGCTTTTAGTATTTGGAAATATGTTTGCAATTTGAAATTTGAAAGAGTTTTTGATTGGAGTCAAGTTATGAATATTGCGTTTTTGACAGATAATGAAAAGCAGAATGTGGAAAGTAATTGTCCCAGCACTTCAACATTGTCAGGCGATTTGCATTTTGATAATGAGAGATGATCAGACCAGAAAACAGTTTCAGGAGATGGAAAGTTTAACATATTTTCAGTTTGCTGTTCATTAAATTGGTCATTGCACCGGACTCTTTCACAATAGTGAAGACAAAGACAGTATAATGCAAGGTATTTATAAACCAGGATTTAGTGTCGAAAACAAAAACGAAACACTTTCTGAATCTGATATTAAAACAGTGCAAGAAATATAGGGTGCAGCAAAAAATGTAATAGTTTCAGCAATTTTTCACTCTAAGCAAGCAAAAGTCATGATAAAAAAAATTGAAAAAGACTCAAAATAAAAAAAGGTTCAAATTATTTACACTTTGAAACCAAAACACTTCGGTGAAGATTCAGATATTTCTGAAGAATCATTTAAAAATCTTTTGAAAAAAGTAGCAGGCATAAATCATGCTGAATTTGTGGCAAAAAATTTTGAGGTGAATGAAAATGCCTGAAAGCATATTATGTTCATATTCTTCAAGGCTATAAACATATTTTGACGAAAGTGCTTTGTCCCAAATGAACATCACACGTTGAATGTTTGTTCTTTTCAAAAACATCCAGGGTGGTAAACTGATCATTATTGGACAAAGCTCATACAGTCCAAGCCAATCTAAAACACAGCGAAGCAAGCATATCAAAAGCAATTGGGCATTTTACTTAACGATGTTCACACAAATACATAAGTGCATGCAACATAATAATGAATAATTTATACAACTTTAAAAAACAGAAACTTGAGTGAAGAGAATTCGGACGACTTTTCTGGTTACCCAAATTTGTCCTGTTTGTGAGTATCTTTACATTCAAGTTGATTTTCAAAACCTCTGGCCTTTACCCAAGTTGCCAGCAAAATGAAATTCCTGTCGACTCTTAAGACTCCTAGACTTTGCCCAAGAGCCAGCACATTACGTTTTCAGGTGACAAACATAGCTTCAGGGCACACCCCTGGTTTCACACAATGAAATTTCTACCGACTTTTGAGATTCCTCGACTTTGCCCAAGAGGTAGAACATTCGTTTTCAGGTGACAAAAATAACCTCTGAACTCACCCCTGGTTTCAACACAATGAAATTTCTGTTGACTTTAAGACTCCTGTACTCGGTTATATTTGTTAGACATTAAGAAAAATAAGTTTAATTTACAAAGAAATAAATGTCTACACACAAATCTATCAAATTGTGAAACAAGCAGCAGATTATTTCCCATTCATTAGCAATTTTTTCATTCCACAACATGCGTTGAATATTATAGCATCTTTCCAAAATTTCTGAAAAGAGAGACCCAGCTGCATAATTTTAAACGTTGAAGCATATTTTCATGAAATAGAAGTAGGTCAACTTGCAGTTTCTGTTGTTTTTTTCAACCATTTTTCCCGTACAACGCCCTATTGCGGAAATAGTTTGAGTCAACAATATCAACCACTCATCAACAGTTGCTCAATCAACTAAAAAAATTGCAATGGGGCCAATGTTGAGTTCGTTTTACTCCTCAACATAAAACGCCCCGTGATACTGAAACAATAACCAGATGAAGATTATAGAAATACAGCTGAAGACATTGACTCGGAAATTTATCCCTGAATTACAGACGAGTCAAAAGGAGACTGAAGATGTATTAAGGACTATGGACATTGACTCTTTGAAATATTACTCTGTGTCTATTTCATGGATTGTGAAAGTGTACTTTACACATTTATTGTAAGTTATATTTGGAGAGAGCGCGATCCAAAATAATGCAGAAATTGCTTGTCATAATTTCCGCTTTGGAATTAATAACGAGATCCATGATACAAACGATATTAAAAATTAGAAATTATTTTCGAAATTGAAATAACCATGCACTGAACGCAACATTGATCCAAACGTCGCGTGATCGCGGCGGAGCGTATTGTGTCTACTAGTAGGAGTGAATTCCAGAGTCAAGCAGCTCTTGCCCACTGGCAATATCCAGATCCAGCCGTCCTGGCCGTAGGCCTAACTGGTTAGAAGTCCAAATTAGTCCAGCGAACTTGTGGGTCTTGGCTCATACGTGAACCAAGATACACGTGTAGCTGGCTAAGGCGGTAGATAGGTCATACCCAAGGAATTACCGAAGTATTGATCAATTTTCAAGCAGACTATGGCTGTTTGATAATGTTATTCTCTCTCTCCATGAAAGTACACAATTCGTATTTTAACACTCGCAGTAAACCCCTGACGTAATGTATGAATGATTAGTAATATAAATTTCTGAGGTGTTGAATATCGTAATGCTTAAAGTTATATCAATAAAACCATTAGTGAATACATTCCTATAGTGATAAACTGAGCTTGAAATCGAGTGAGAAACCGGCGGGTCTTAGCTACCTATTGGTGAGCTTTGGCGTGCTATGGACATTTCTTGGAACCAGTGGTCTGTGAAATGTCCTAAATTTGTGTCGGTTCGTTTCTTTTAGAAATGGACTGCCACACCAACTAACCTTCCAACACTGAATTGCCCCCGTCCCAATTTGATTTCGCCGCAAATTTAATATAACCAAATTAGAGAGATAGTTGCTAATCATAATATACCCCAACAGTATCTTAACCATTGTGAACAAGCTTTTTTGCGATTACCACCATGATCCTAACCTAATGAAAATTTCATCCAATGAAAAACAGCATTTTTTAAAGATTTTGATCAGTTTGCTAGCTGCCAACCTCTTGCGGTTCTGGTGAACTTTGAAGCAAACTGCTTGATTCAGACGTTCTTCCAAAATCCCTGCTTGATTCTAACAAACTTAAATTATAAATTTCATTGCCTGTAGCTGCCATCTTTTTCAAGCGCACTCTTTGGTTGGCGTTTAGAACTGGTTGCGTGGTAAAACATTTCTTACTTTGGAAGGCCCTGCCACATCACAAAGCAGCGCTAAAAAATTATATTCAAGTTCATCTGGTAGCCCGTCACGATCACAAGCCAAAAGCTGAAACGCAGGTGCGCGTCGCGTCTCATCAAACAAGTGCACTTAAACGAAACGAGGCGCTTGGCGAACGGCGATCGTGAAGCACCTGAATAAGCGACAGCGGCATGATGACAAACGTATCATCTGGTCCGACAAAATACAAACAAATGCTCACGGTTTTCAAGCAAAACATTGACACAGACTGAACGGCAAGGCGACTGGGGAACCGACAAGGCGACGGGGGAACACGGGGAGACCTGGCGGGGGCAAGGGGCTTCGACAGAAACAGGGGAACACAGGGTAGACAGGGGAGGCCTGGGACAGACCCCACACAACTAGGAATTTTGAAAACATCGCGAGAATGCCCAAAACATACCTGCTCGCAACTCTGACTTTTCCCGGCCTATGTGGGTTGATCACGGCGTGATGTGACAAGTACCACGTAGTATTTGTGGAAACTTGATCTGTGGCAATTTGCCTGCAATAGCCCTTTTCAATGTATCTCTGAACAGCGTTGACATAGCATTTGCGAAAAACATCGTCGCGTTGTAAACGCCTCTTAAAACGAAGTTAAACGACACAGAAGCCAACTCACAGTTCTGTGGTAAACACGGCGCGTCGGGACACCACAGCAGTGGTTACTCGTAATGACCGTCGTTGAACGTCACACAACCTTCCATGAAATCAAGAGCATAACTGTCTTCAAAAAGAGATCTGCAACGGTGCTTAAGTTTGTCAAAATGTTTTGGGCTGATTCGAGTCTGCGCATAAAAAATTTTTGCAACGACGGGCACTTTTCTCGCCGGTTACTATTGAAGCCCTCGAGTTGATTTAAATCTTCTATAAAAAATTATTAATTGTGAATCATTTAGTCATATGTACCTTGCTACGTCACCAATATCAGTTGCGCATGTTTGACTAACTGAGTAAATTTGGCTTCGGGCTTCAAAAATATGCGCCGGGCTTGGGCCGGGTTCAGGCTTTAAAAACAGGCCCAGTCCCAACTCTGGAAATAATGCCTTAAAATTTATGTAATGTTTACAGCTTTTTGGTAACGGTTTCGTAAAATACAAAAAGAATAAAGATTGCTTGGAAAAGAAATATTTGAAATGTTGAACCCTTGTAGCTCTGACTGGGCCACTATTTCTGCGGCAACTGGCGCGTGTTAGGACACAACTCCGCAGCCACTTTAGCTACAGGGCTGTTCAAATCCTCACAAGATGCAGAAAGTCTTGTAGTTGAGATTATTAAAACTTCAAATGTTTCGGATTCGAACTTTTTTGTGAGTGATGTCACAATTGGGGCTGGAACAGGATCCTTGGATGACGTCATTGAGCCCTGAATCCCAAAATCAAACGGCATTTTGTCGTTTCTTTCAAAACAACTAGCCTCAAATCTGCATCATTTGAGGCCTTTACTGGACTTTAGCGTTTATGGTTAGAACATTATGGCCCAAAAAGTGATAATTGAGTAGTGAAATGCCCAGGGGATTAATTATTTATTTCAATGTTTTTTTTTTACCCGCAACGCATAACTGGACGTGGCTGGATTCAATGGGTGTTTGCTGCCCAACCATATGGACAAAGTACGTGTGTTCTGGAATCAACGCATTGTAATTGATTGCTCACTGAGCCATCCTGCTGGGCACAAACCGTTCACATGTTCACACTGCGTTTGTATGTATCACGTGACTCAGCAGTCACGTCTTGTGCTGGATGCGTTTTTCTGTTCTCGTTTCTGCGTTTGTATTACGACGTCGCAGAGTTTTGCATGGGCTCATTTTTCGAGCAGTGCAGCGAGCGCGTTCCTTGTCTGCGATATGTTTATTTCTTTGTCGTGATAAAGACAAGTCGCCTTTGTGTTAATGATGGGTAAATGCATTATTAAATGCGACGTAAGTGTCGATGGCAATAAATTGTACAGTGTCACCTCTCAACCCCTGCCTGCTTCGTGTCTCAAGCAACCGCGAGCCTGAGTAACGCCTTCGCCGTTTCACAGGACAGAGTGAATTAGATTCACCGATTGAGCGCATGTGTTTGCAGACCGAGACATGTCAACAAAGTGATGCTGTGACCATGATATGAAGGTGGTGCCAGGTGCAACCTTCACATGAAGAACGTGCGACAGGTGCGGTTCGTTGTAGAAAGGAGGGGATGTTGTTGCAAACTCTCGGTTGGCGTTGCGTTGAATGTGCGATTCACCAAGAACGGAATGTGCGCGAAGAACAGCATCCTTTTCCTCGAATCCAGTAACAAGACTGTTAATAACTACGGTAGCTGCGCTTCCTCGCTTGCACCCTGTCGGTATCAACCTCTTTCTTTTTTCTTCTAATGCGGAGTTGATATAAGATAATAGCCGCATTGCCATGGGCACTATGTACAGTTTCACAGAATGCCTTCACCAACTCCAGGACACTGGCGAAAAAATCATTTGATTCAACAAACCCTGCGCCATTTATCGATAGCATCATCCAGTCATAAGGACTTTTCCTACTGGAGTTGAATTACTCTTACGATGTACTGTGCATTTACGCGTTTAATGAAAAAAAAATCAGCTAATCAGGGAATCAGGTTAATAAGTGTGTGTTAAGACTTTAATTTAGTGTAGAAGTAAGCTACGCATTTTGTCTATAATCACCGGTAACGTGCTATAGCGAGATTATTCAAAACCAATTGTAAATTGCATATGGGTGGTTATTTTCTCGCAAGTTCTAAACATGTTCATGGATGAAATGCACTTTTTTGCAGTTCGTGGTTCAGGTGGCATCTACTTGCTCAGGCGGTTATTTTCATGATGTTGCTGTCTGCAAACCAAACAGAAAAAACGTGACTGACATTGGACTTTTAAGTATCAGCGTCAGAGTGCAATTTTGTTTTATTATAAAATCTTTGGATGTTTAACAATCTCCGGATCAACTCAAAACCATGTAGCGACCAATTAATGCTTTGTCCATTGAGAGACTGCACACACCAAAACACATACCATAACAGATAAATTTAAACCAGTAATTTTTCACCAAAAATCAACAAGTCTGCAGCACGATTCAATACGCCATGTAGAAAGAGTCATCCTTCTGCTAAATCAACAATGCCAAATTTGTTTGTCTCTGAATGAGCCTATGCGGTAAAATCTAACAAATGCGATAAATTATTCTGCATAGGAGTTCAGCCTAACCGGAACTTGTTGAGACCGTTTGCTTTCAGATGTGCTAAAATTGTTCTTCAAGAATGTTTCATATCACTTTGTCCAAAAAGGAAAAACAGATGTTTTTCAAAACTCATTTTGCAAGAAAATCCTTGCGAAATTAAAGTAAAATAGGCATCACTTTTTAAAATTTCTTGAAGATATCAAAATTTCGTGTCTGCATTGGCAAAAAGAAATAACTTATTTGTAGTGCGTAGATTTCACATTGCGTATCTATTTCCCATTTCATTTCACTGTGTGTTCTACTGCTTTCATGAAGAAAGTTTCTTCTGTTGAACACGTATGGGTGAAGGTTTGTTGTACGTTTAGCAAATTGTCCAAATGTGTTTATCAAAATAATTTGGCCTGATATTTATTATACTTTGTTAGCTTAAATCTCCTTTCAGTGCTTTAAGAAAGCAAAACTAACGTAATAAACATAAAAAAACTTGTTCTGCTGTAAAAAGCAAAAACGGAAACAACATGATAATCTTTTACGTTAGGAAAACTGCGGTTACCCAGCAAAAAAGTTTCTTGAAGTCAGGGAAAAATTTGGTCGAAATTGAAATTGAAAATGTGTTCGTCTTAGACTATCATCCAAAAAAAACATGGTTTCATTTAAAATTTTTAACAAGTTCCCAAGTCTTCCTGAAACCTGAAACATCAAGCGCATAACCAAACTGGATTTTTGTACAAATTTCAAACAAGGTCATTTTCAGAAGTTGAAATCAAGCATTGACTTTCACAGAAAAAAATTCTTCCTATGGGAAATATATACAAGAATTTTTCGATAACTTTTTGTGTTTTTAATGAATAAGTCTGAGCAGCTTGGTCTTCAACAAAGGTTCCTCTGGATATAAGTCCTTTTGTGTAGCCATTAGTACTAAATTTTGACGTTGCTCCTTGTTGGAAAGGAACGCAGGTTAAGAACTATGTTTTCACAATATACTTTTAAATATGATCTGAAGAAATACCGTCCTGTTAATTTCGCAAAAGTGAAGTCCATCGTGAGAAATTATGAGGCTGTCACCAAGCGATAAACTTATTATCCCGCCCGTCAATAGAAAAGCAGACATGCCAAAGGTAATGTTGAGGAATTTTTTTAGAGGAGATCTTTTTTCTCAAATCCTGCAACAAGACTGTTAATACCTACGGTAGTCGCGCTTATTCACTTGCAACCTGTCAACCTTTGTCCTCTTTCTTTTAAATACGGAGTTGACACAAGTGATTAGCCGAATTGCCATGGGGACTATGCAGAGTTTCAGAGAGGGTCATTACCAAGTGCAATACACTGACCCAAAAAAGCATTTTATTTTTAGCAAACACTGGGACACTCATCGACAGCATCACCCAGTTGCAATCAGCCACCATAACTTGCAGCAGTGTTGAATTAGCCCTGCAGAGCAACTCGAAAACTGCAAAAAGTTGTTGAAACACAGTCTAGAGTAGATTGGTGTCATCTAACTTTAAAAACAGACAAAATTTTATGAAGTAGAAAACTGAGATAGCAACTTACTTTCAAGAATATATGCATTTCGTTGAGCATCCAATTCGATGTTGGGACAACGTTAATTTGTATCAGCTATCAATATAGACGCACTAATTACAGCAAGCAGCATCATTAGAGAATTTAATCAAGCAAAACTTTTATACGCGTCGCCTGTATTCACGGCCACATTCACAGCAGCACTCATTTTCTCAGCAGCAGTTCTCACAACGCATTTCCCATCGAGGAGAACCTTTGACAACAGACCCAAGACCGCTGGAACCGCACCACATTCCACAAAAAGAACAATATCGTCCACTGCCAACTTGTCATTCTATATAAACTCACATGGGACGTGCAATGACAGATCGCAGGAAATGCGTCGAAAAAGTTTTCCAAATGATATGAACCATGTTTTTGACATGAAACCAACCTCGCCTGGAATAACTATCTTCCTCATCAGTACTGGCTGGCGGCAAATCCTAAATCTAAGAATATGGTGTCGGACGTTGTATTTTTGGCGAGTTTTCCTAGAAATAATCTAAATAGTTGTGGTTGGAAGGCTCGTATGAATTACGTCTACGCGTTTAGTGATGCACCTTCGTCAGTGGTGTGTTTGAGGTAGAGGTGGGCGAGACACTTGCTCGGACCCTCCCATTTTAGGGCGCCACTCGAAGTGCATCGCAGGTAAATTTTCCTTAGTTTTGGTGAAAAACATATTATCCATTGGTATAATATACACAGAGGCTAATCATAAGTAAGAACCCTGCATTAAAGGGAACCACCGCCATTGTACTGTGCAGATACTCTGCTTTCAAAAGGGTCCCCAACAGCAACTGCAATGTACGAGTTCTCTGCTTTCAAAGAGGCCCCCAACAGTCACTGTAGTGCGTAAGAACTCTGATTTTGAAGGGACCCACAACAGAAACTGCAATGGCAAGTTCTCTGCTTTCAAACAGGCCCAACAGCCACTGTAATGCGTACGTACTGTGCTTTGAAAGGGGCCCACAACAACGAGTGCAATATCAGAGAGCCTACTCTAATTTCAAAGGGGGCGCGTCCGTCGCTGTAAAGTGTAATATTCTGCTTTCAAACAGCTCCCTCCAGCATCTCTGATGTGTGAATAGGGAAAACCTTGAAACCAACTTCAATGCCCTAAAGAAAGCGTGGTTTAAAAGTTGTTCCAAAACGTTCTGGAAAGACGAAAAGACCTGATAAGTAAGAGCTAAATTTTATAGCAAATGATGTTTTTTCACTGTTGGAGAATGAATCTTCTCAAAATGTAGTACAGCACTGTTTGCAAAAATGTTCACATTTTTAAGCAACTAGTACCAATAAAATATGGGGCATCTTTAATTCATCCAGGCTCAAATTTTTCAAAACAAGTCTCAAATTGGAAGCTTTTTTATGCATGCCATGTCCTTGAATTCAGTTAAAAAGATGAAATTTAAAACAAATTTAGTGCTTTGAATCTGCTTGGTTTCATGGAGTAAAGAAATTCAGGAAACCAAGCATTGGTCAGAGAGGATGTGTGTTATAAACTTCCTAGTTTATTGAAAGTGATTGCAAAGAAATGGGACGCAGGGCTAAAGAAGTGGAGGATAGGCCAGCTTTCTATCGCTTAACTTTTATTAGTTGTTGCATTCTCTTCCCAACCTTTAGTGTTTTTCAAGTTGTGTATCATGAATACCCTTGTGCACTTTCTTTAAAGTCAGTCACGCCGTAGTCTCAGGAACGACCTTGGGTGGCCTGCGTATCCCCTTCCTAGGCTTGATCAAAGGCCATTTCACGGTTGCCTGAGTATGATGATGTCATCAGAGACCCCCTTTTCTACCTTGCCTTGGGCCACCAACCCCAAGTCCACCACTGACCTTAGTGCAGATATAATAACAGTGATCCTTTCCTAACCGAAAACGAAAATTTTTTTTTCGATTTTTACTGGAAGACTTGCTGAATCCGTAGAGGGTTTGAACAGCTCTCTAGCAGCTGGCAGCTGGCGATTTATGGCCAAAAAATTGAGTGGCTCTCGTGGTCGTTAAAGGGTTAAATAACCAAAATTATTTCTCAAGAAGTACCAGAGAGAGATCTCTCTGAAACGGTACTAGAGAGTAACTATCAGTCTAGCGGTACTAGATAGAAGTTATTTGCTCTGCAGAATCAAGAAAGAATGAATTGCCACTGAAAATCCTAGTTTATTTATACCCGAAGGTCACGAAAAATTACATCTTCTTCAACCAATGTTATACATCCATCCGATACTTTTCTTGTTGTCGCTCTCTGATCAGTAAAAGGTGTTCATTCGTCTGACATCTTCAGTGTTGATAGCTTCTGATTGGTTGGATCCCTGGTGGTGTGATGTTTCTGGTAACTTTCCATTCGTCCCGCACTCATTGACTAAAATGCGGAATGACGGAACAACGGGAAGGTAAATTCCTCTAAGATTATCAGATACAACTTGCGAAAGAGCGACACATAACATACGGCATACGGTGCATCAACAATTTTGTGAAAAATTACGGTTGAACGCACAAGATAATGTTCGCAATCTGGATATTAGTTAGTAATTTGTTCATGTTTAAATCTTTTCCTTTTTTTGTAGTCCATAATTGTCACGTCCCCTTATTCCAATAAATGTCCAGGTCACTGAGATAAATTGGTGCTTGAGTGTTTAGTGTAAGTTCAGAAAAACTCCAGGATCTTTTTCTTGATAACTCGATCTTGTCTTAGGTATCAGATTCCAGATTTATTCCGCAGTCTAAAGATTGTTGATGTTAGTGAGATTTTCGAACTTAACAAGAAGTCACACCAGATTACTCTACACGTACACGTTTACCAGTCATAACAATCACCCTTCACACATCAACGGAGATTGCACACCATGCTCATTCCATTATTGCTTGTTTGCGCCGCTTACATGTGGTGATATTCGCTAGGACACATCCTGTTTGTGGTGAATTACGCGTTAAGTGTCGGGCCGACAAAGAGGTTGCAAGAAAACAAAAGAACTTTATGCAATGAACTTTGGATCGTTTCAAATATTCCTCCTCTCAGTCACTGCGCCCGACGCGCCTGAACAAATGGAAAATTGCCCCGCTAGTACGCCCTGCAAACGTATGTTTGATCTTTTACCATGAAGCGGTTCTTTCGGTTTTAGAAAATTGCAGTTGAAGTATCTCTTATATTTTCATCAATACAATTTTTCTTATCCTGAAGTGCGTACTATGTTCAAGAGGTTTTCTACATTTTCATTGGGAAAATGCAAAAAAACTCTTGACAGCACGTGAGCGTACTATACGAACGAAAAGTTTTCATTTCGGAATATTTGCTCTTTTATTGTCTGTTGTCACTTCTTCTGAGTAATCACTGTTTGAATGGCAAAATATCTTGAAAATAGGGAAGATTTTCAAATGTTCCTTTGTCAAATCCAATCCACACACTCCATCGGAAAAGATCCTAAGAGTTAATTTTTCCCTTATTATTCCATCCTGGCCCACAAATTGGCTTGTTTGTTTCATAAAAAGTTTGCACAGTAAAAGCAGCAGAGTATTAAGCTTCCGCAACTCCAATGCACTGTCTTCATAAAATCGACGTTTGGGGTACGTTGAGAAATTCCGTTGTGTGACGTGAAGCCTATTCGTCCCAACCTGAAGTTTATTTCAACAAGCAGTTTACAGCTCTGACCACAACAAAAGTGCAAGGATTTCTGCAGCTCTATTTGGCATAAACTCTCAGCCGATGCATTCGGGCAGATAAATGAAAGCTTTGCTTGCTTAGTTTTATAATAAAATTGTTTCAAAATTTGCGGTTCCTGCATTGTCGCAATCAGTAGGTGTCTAACAATTTTTAGAGTATTATCACAAAAAAAGGTGCAAGCTTAAAAATAGCTTCTGCTTCCAGTAAGTTCATCGATAACACAAACCAAATTTTACAATAGTGTCTTAACAATTTTGTTTGAAATGCAATTGATTGCGCGTAATAGCATCTTGGTTTTATTCGTCTAAATCAAGCGTTTCCTTACGTTTTCAGGTCTTGCAAAAATTTTACGTTGGTCAGACAATCATTTTTATAGTTAGAAATTCAAAAACGTTGGCAACGTGGAGTACTAATCAGACTCATTTGTGTTTTTGAATAACTGCAAAATACTATATGAATCTCGGATAGGATCAAATGCTGTGAAAATTTTAGTTGTTTGTACGATATATGCAGCTTACTGCATAATAAATGTTTATGCCCAAACAAAACACTAACAACAAACATGTTCTTCAATATAATTTGTTTCACAGGAACGTTCAACAGGCATGGCTTCTATATGTTCTTTGTAGCAATACATTACAATAAAAAACAAGATTTCATTAGTAACTCAAAAACAAAGTAATTGTAGAGTTAACAACTTCGAAATGTTTCATGAGCACAGAAGCAGAGATAACAGCTTTTCACCTCATACTCTGGTGGCCGTTCCAAATTCTGCAATACAAAACAGGCCATATACTGTACATGCAACACTGTTGTGATTGTTCAGGAAACAATACAATTGCATAAAAGTGTGGAATAGCTAGGTATACAAAATACAAGTCAATTACTATTTTTTGGTTTTGGATTTTTTGTGCAAGTTTGTGACAAGCTCTTTGAAAACATAGGCGTACTCACATAAAGCAAAGGATATGTGGTGAAAAGTATTATGTCAAAAAGTAAACCCAAATATATATATAAATATTGAAATATCACGTCATGCAAATTAGACATTACGAAAACCATTTCGTCGTAGCAAAGGTAAGAAGTCAGTTTCGTATTATTTGACTTTCTGTTATTCACAATATTTCACGTGGAATAACCTTTAATTCACGTGACAATAGGAAGGTTTTTCAACCCATCACTAGCAGATCTAATCACAGCACAACTTGCATGACATTCACTGGTCTAATGTGGCCAAGAAATGTCAGCCGATGCATTCGTGGAGATAAGTCAATGATTTATAAAAGAATTCCGTTTGAAAATTGCAAATTGCAGTCCTTGCATTGCGTATACAAGCAGGTGTCCAAGCAATTGTTAGAGGATATGACAAAAGCGGACATAAGATATGCGTCCAGTTAGTTAAATTGATTTGTTCATTATTGAAAGCAATTTTTGCACAATAGTGCAGCAACAGTTTGTTCCTCAATTATTCTATTAGAATGATATGCTTGGCTTCACTTTTCGGATTAAGATTACAAGGAAAAATTAAGTCTGTCTGTAACGGCGCGCAGCGACTTATAACCCATCTGCGTTTAATGGCTTCAAGCTGCGTTCATGCGTTTACTAGTTTTCTAATGTGTGCAGCTCTGTAGGTTCAAAAGGGATTTGACTTACTTCATCTGTTCAGATATAGCAGGATTCCTGCCAGCTACGATTTCCGTGGCTTCCTAGTGTAGGTCAGCAAGTTCTTGGGCCGTCTTTGCCTGTTTATACAATACAGCGACCCTTCAAGCGGATCAACCTGCTTCCGTCCCTTGGTATATCGCCCTCATGGACGTCAAGTAGGTCAGCAACGGTCTTTGACAGTTTGCGCAATCTCGCGCCAAGATCAAATGTTTTTCCC
>JGI24158J21664_10002555_pt1 | contig 22222 bp, 18 predicted proteins | sample Ectturendosymbi3_FD_21664 | JGI IMG/M metagenome (IMG submission 21664)
GGGGGGGCTTGACATTGAAATTTGACAAAAATTCCACTAATTTACAGTGTTTCGTATTTCAATTTGGGGGGCGTGGAGTTCTGTTTGGGAGTCTAAGCCCACCAAAACCCCCCCGTGCCGACGGGACTGCTTGCAGGTACATATTATAGCGTGTCAGCGCAAACTGCTTCAAACAAGCAACGTTGTTTACTAAGAACAAAAGTAACCTACAACCAATTAGAGATGCTAAACAATAAACACCATTCTTCCACACACGTGGCTATCGTGTTAGTAGAGCTACTGCCTATTTGGCAACAATAAATCGAGCAGAAAAGACTATATCTGAATCGAAATGTACGCACGTGAGAAGAATAATACACGCCTTCTAGAGATAATGACATGACGGTCGTAACAGTTCCAAGTGCCGACCGCAGGGATTGGCCCTATTTTAAAGCAAAACACACGAAAAAAACAGTTGTGGGATGCAGACTGAACACGGAAGATTTTCTTTTTAGTATCTTACTTTTACTTCAACCAAACTTTCTATGGCTTTCAACTTGGATTGATCTTCGAGTGCATCGTTGTTGCGTTGCAGTCCCTGCAAAATCTTGAGATTAGTGAATTGGTAAAAAAAAATTACCTAAGATCTCCACTGCATCTCGCGAAAAATGCTATCGCTACAAGACTGTCCAGGCACGTCTGAGCCAGCGAGCACCTGCTTGCACTTCTGCAGTTCCATTGTTCGTTCACGCAGCAGCACGTCTGCGTGGGCGAGGCGGCTCTCGCACTCGGACATTTGCACTCGTAGAGCATCCAGTTCAACGGAGGTTCCTATGTTCGTTTCGTCTGATTTGGAAAGACCTGCCGAGCGCAAATGTAACGAAAGCTTAAAATCTGCGCGTTACCAGTCACAATCGATGGTTTCAAAATTTTTGCTCGTGGATGTTTACCTCAATGGTCTGGGTGCTTATTGGGAGGGCAAAAGACAGGTGTTAGTCGTGAGGGGGCGAGATCACTTCACGAGTAATCAACATGCCAACTTCCTCTCAGGCCCAGCGGTAAATGGTCCACGGACCGGTACCTAGACGCGGTCAGGTGGTTGTGGAACTGGTCCAAATCCGCGCCGCGTTGTGTTTACCGAAGTCTCATTGTGCTTTATGCGGTGCCACTGCTTACATAAGGTGACCACAAACTGCAGCCATTTTAGTCTGCGTTACCAATAACCAACTCTACCAAGCTTTGGTTCCATTATTTACAGAAATCCGAGAAAGTTACAGAATAAAAGCTCGTGCATGTTGCATCCGGTGAGGAGACATTTAACGCAAAGGTGGCAGTATTTTTCCCATACATTATGCGTGTTCTTGTCGATGCTCCAGCCACCGCTGTCTCCAGTCAACCGCCATTTTCGACATAGCTACCAACACCAGCCAGTACGGAATTGCTTTTAGCGTTCGGTTCAAATGCTGATCATGTCATCGTCTGACTCCAAACTAATCGCAGAATGAGCGAGACCGTTTTAACCATACAGAGTCGCGACAAGTTGTGTCTGCAGCTTCCGACTCCAAAGACAGTGGATGTCAGGCACATCAACCTCTGGCACAGTTGACATTACTTCGAACGGTATTAAAAACAAAAGAGAGACTTCCTTAAGTTTTCGTTCACTGCTGTATAGATTTTTGTCACTCCAATTCTTAAACACTTATGCACTGTTAGCAGAAGACATACTTCTGCTCTGCAGCATTTCCAGCAACTTTTTAAGTGACTCGTCTCTCGTCTCCAGAGTCTGACGCTGAGCTTCGATTCGAGACTCCATTTCTTCCATTGTTTGTTGGAGCAGCTCGTTCTCGCGCGTCAAGCGCTCGTTGTCTTCCTGAAGCAATCTGCGATGAAATCAAATGACAACCAAGGTGTAAGTGGAACTTATTCGGTACAGCGTGCAAACACAATTGAAAATAATCAAGATTTCGTGCAGTGAGGCACAAGCGCGGATACAACCAGCAGTGCGAGACATAAGAGCATGCAAGCTCATTTATGTGATAGTTATCCATAAAGCTGGTTTAAACGCGCACGAAATTGGTCAAACCCTGCACTGTTGACGAGACAGCACTTTTCTGGATCGGCGACGATTCGCATACCAAAGCCGTAGCTATTTACAAGATGAGATCAGCAGCAGCGTGGATGTGCCCGAACCGTGCTGCAGTAACGACCGCCTGTGACGTCGCGACGCAGATCCCAGTCATTGCACACCGTCGCTCGAGCTCTGGCTTTCAGACAAGCGTGCGAAGCGCACGATCCAGCAGCACATAGCGCGCGAATGCGTTATTCTCAACGAAAGCGTTGTCCGTTACGGTAACGATAACTGTGCTCTGGACCGACTCGCGTCATGACGCGGAGCACTTTACGTCACGGCTTCAGAGACGACAAGTCCTGCACGACACATCTCGCATTGCTTCCGTGTTCACGATGTTACACGATGTTAAAAATAGGTTTGCGCTATCTTGCATGATCAACAGATCATGTCGTATTAGGTGGCAAATCCCTTTATTTTATGCAACAAAATGGAAAAAATAAACATCTTCGATTCACGAATTCATATAGGCAAGAACGCGTACACGAATTCTCGCTGACAATACACAACTGCATGAAGCAAAAAATCGCTTTCCGAAGTTTTGTTCGATTCAGTTGTTCTACCAAGGCAAAATTCTTACCTAAAAGAAATCAGTGCCTGGCTAGCCTAGGTGATAATTTACCTCTAATTCATTGATTCTGAACGCTTTAAAGGGAAGCAAGCCGCTTATCACCAAAGCGTTGCAATGCTGAGGAAAGCTGTTAACGCAAAATTACCAAAACCGTGTATGACCGAAAGCTTTTGTTGTCAGACCAGACTGTCATCGATTTTTGACACGGGTATCGCGCAACCGGGTGCATCGATGTGCAAACACGGCGCTCTTTATCTAGCAGCGTATCTGAACACTATTATGCTGAGAACCTAGCGCGTAGGTTCCAGCGCGAACAATGTTGAAAAATATTATTTTTCAAAACACGCCTTTCCCGTGCTGCGAGCTTTGCTGCAGTGATGTTCACGAACTTTCTGCAATTTGTTGCATGACAACAACACCGCCAAGATCTCGTTATGAGTGAATTGGAAAACGCCAAGCACATGCAACGACAAAAACGCAGCTTTAATTTACAAGGGCTGCGCAAACGCGCAGGTCAGCAAGCATCTTACAACTGTGATGCACCTTTGGCCACTTATTTCAACTAGACCAAATGAAGATGCGCGGGAAGGCGCTGAAGAAATGAAGCATTGCCGCTGAAATAAAAGTTTTACCAACAACAGCCGGTGACCGCGTTACAAACGACCGCAAGGTAGCGCTTAAAACCTCGGTGGCCAATTTTAAAAATCACAATTATATCTGAACTTCTTTCTTCCACTAGATTTCTCTCAGAACTGGGGATTTCGTTCTGCTCACAACCTATGGAATGACCCGCGTGACATGATTTTTAGGTGTGATCGGTCGTCAATTACGAGATCTCTCATGAATTCGATGAAATAGCGTTAAATCTTCACAACTAGCTACACGATGACGTTACAATGGGAAACACCGCAATAAATTAAGCCACATGAGAATGCCACACCCACCTAGGCAAATCTACATCAACCGACAGAAAGTTTTGGAAACGATATGAAGTAGGACGGAAAATCCCAGCCGCTTGATGATTTTTAATAAATAAATCAGAACCCTACGAAACAAACAATTAAGCCACGGAGTATCAGCGCGTTAATTTATAGCCCAAGAATCAAACCTTACGTCTACAAAGTAATTTCATAGATATTTGAGGCGTGCAAATATTTCTACTATGACCACTGTGTTTATATTCCACACCACAACCGGCCCTTGATGTATCTTTGGCAAGAGCTGTAGATGCCTATTTATAAAAAGTACCATATTCTCTTTTTTGTAGTGAAAGCCTCAAAAGCGCCGCGAAAAAACTTTTCGACAAACGTCACCGCAGTAACGGCGCATATTGCTGGCTTCAAATGAACGACAATCGGTTGACTGCATTCGACCGATTCGGTTTGGAATCAGAACCGTCGCCAGAAGGACTTCAGCAGAGGGCTTATTGACATAAACTCCACTGATTAATAGTGCTTCATATTTCAATTTGGGGGACTTGGAGCTTCATTTGGGGGGCTAAGCCCACCAACCTCCCCTTGGTGACAAGACTGCTTGGAATTCTACACCGCATCTTCGTTATTTGAAATCGTCTTCATTTAACTGATAGCTGTACCATTATCTTACACCGTGCTTCTTAACCGCAGGGCTGCGGAGCCCGGAGCTGGACATTTTGCCTGGAGCCGGAGCTCAGATTACACATCAAGAGCCGGAGCCCAGTTTAAAATTTAGGACCGGAGCTGGAGCTATGGCCATTTGAGAGGTAGCTCCGGCTCTGGGTCCCCTCCTAGACAGTAACGATTTTGTCAAATTGACTGAAAACTAGACTTACTCTACCTAAATCCATGCTCTTTATAGCACACTAAACGCGATTGTTACGAGTTACGACACCAGACTGCAGCAACAATGGATCTGCGAGCCTTTGATATTTCTTTGGTTTCATCATCGCTAAGACTGTGGAATCGTGGCTGAACAGGAGTGGTGGTACTTGTAGAAGAAAAAAGCTAACTACCACAACATCTCACTTTCTAGTCAGAATGATCAAACCAGATCTGTAGTATATAGATAGCATTTGCAGACCTAAGCGTGAAATGCACGGCACGCCATTGTAAATTAGGATTTTTAATTAGAAACCATTAGGCTCACCGGTACTAGCAAGGTTTACTAGATTACTGGCAAAGATCACTAGGAACCATTACGTTTTCTAGCAGCAGCATAACATGAAAGCGGTAACTAATTGGTAGTGAACTAGCATTGCTTTGCATAGCAGTACATTTTCAGGGGGGTATAAAAATGCAATGCTTCATCTGTGGACACAAATTATGCTTTCAGCACGGTAACCAGTCTTATTTTCTCTTTAGCTTTGCAGGTTAAACTTTGCGATTTATCACTGCTTATTATGAATGCAAAAGATAAAAAAAAATCAGAAGTTTTCAGCTATTCTGAAATAGCCAAAGGTGAATTCCTATACCAAAAGCCGTACTATTGCTTCGAACAAAGGGATTTTAAACACATATTGGCATTTGTGTTTTAGAAAAAACGCATGAGGTAATCGGCCAAGCGTTTTGCGCATTTGCATGGTTTTCACGGGCAGAGCTGTTAGCTGGAATCGCCAAGACTGCAACAGGCAAAGCATGCACCGAGTGCAAAGCACTTGATCGATTGGGACTGGACTGTGTCTCAATGCCCGGACACAAATGTAGTTTTCCAAACAGCCGTTTTCTTGATTCCGGTCGTAAGAAATATCAAAAGGTCTCCAAGCATTAACGGCAAAATCAGCGACTGCCTTTCCAGAATTTGTTTGTATTACCGTTATCTTGAATTACGTTTCTGCCAGTAATTGTTCTCTGAATCGTTTGAACCGGTGATTGTTGAGTCTTTTCGCTGTTTTTTTCATCGCAAGAGGCAGAACGCTGATAGTAAAAAACTAACATTAACTTACTCCAATAAGTTTGGTATATTGTTTTAGTTTTGTGTACTAGACATATGTCATTTTCCATTCAACTTGAGGCACACCAAGACAACTGAAACTATTAATGTGTTGCAACGAACAGAAGCCGGAGCTGGAGCCCATGTTATGAAAAAAGAGCTCCGGAACCGGAGCTACACTCATGGAAACCAAGATCTCCGGAAATTGAGCCGGAGCCATGTTTATGAATTTCTCCGGAACCGGAGCAGTGTCAGTTTTACCACGGTTCCGCAAGCCCTGGTTAACCGCCCGTCCATGGACCGCCACCGGCCATCGTTAATTTTATCGCCGGGCCGCGGAGCAAACTGGCTTCATGGTATGCCTTAGTTTTTAAACCCTTACTACATTTTGTTGCTTCGGATTTTGCTTACATCGTCAAGACTTTGAGACTGCCAATCTCCCAACAATCTCCTGTGGTGTGCTGCACACAAATTGTAGTAAATCATGCCGCACAAGTGGCCGAAAAACTCTGCGCATTTTAAAATTGTGTTGTCACAATTCTGCGGCGAGAAGAGATCGCTGTTGTGTAACAATGGTGTGATGACTTTGTTGTCTGCTGTGTAGTGTAGTACCACATAAAATGAAATTTTAAGCTTGAAAATTGAGTCAACCAAACAGCAAGATATTTTTGCGGTTCTTTTAAAACAAGAACAATAGTTTATCAAAATGGACATGAAGAGAGTACTTCAAACTTAGAGCGAACTACGAAATGGTTGTCGCTGATACGTTGACAAGCGCAGGAGGAACCAAGAAACGAAAAACCGGGATGTTTGTCAGACAGCATGACATTAAGTATTTCGTGCTTGGTTTTACTGCATCTCCTTGTAGAGAAGAGTTGCCACGGCCCTTGTGTTTAGCATGCTCCCAAATTGTATCAAATGACCCTACGAAACTTCTAATTATTTCCAAAGACTACTCAGTAAGATAAAAAGCAATAAAGTTCAAATGCTTATGCACATATGGAGCTGCAACATGATTGGTTGTCGCTCTGGTGCGTTTGCAAAACCAAAAAGAATTGGGACACAAATAAATGTTGTCTATTCACTGCATAATCCACTGACAGCATTTGTCCGCAAAGAAACTGTCTTCTGAATTAAAAAACGTGCTGAATATAACGGTGAAAACCGTTAATGAAAATCGTAGGCGAGCATTAAAGTCCAGCCTATTCAAGGCACTGTGTGACAATATGTTTTTGTAGCATCTTCGCCATGCAGAAGTGGGATGGGTGGTTGTCGAGAAGACGTTTTCTTTCGCGACTTTTTGAGCTCAGGGAATAAACAATACAGTTTTTGCGAGAGACAAACTCTCGATTAACAGAATTTCTGTCAAATGCAATGTGGATAAGTTTGCGCACATGGTAGATTTATTTGGCGGTGCCGGTGGAAATGAGCTTAATATTTCTCTTCAGGGGTTTCCCACAAATACTTTTTCATACTGTGAAACAAAACAAATGCATTCAAAAAGTGATATTTATTTAGAATAGTTTCTGACTTTAAACGACTTTTCAACAAAAGTTGTTGACAACATCAGTAAACAGTCGTTAATTCTTTATGAGTCACCACATATAGGAGTTAGCTCTCAACTCTGGTCATATTTCCCCAAACATGAAGATCCTCGAGAAGGAAGAAAGCTCTGGATCAACATATTCCATTCACTGAAGATGTCTACTCTCGCAGATTTAATCTCGATGAAAAACAACGTCTGATCGAATTGTCGTGTGATACCGCTCTGTTGTCCATGTATACGAGGGAAACCTCGTCTCATGTTCTGGATATCTCTTGAAAACGGATACGGCCTCTCAGCCACAAAGCGATCAAATTGCTAATGATATTTTCCACAACTTACTTTGCGCGAGGAAAGTTTTTCAGCACTATCTCTAATCAAAGGCAAGCGGAGAAATCGAATGCACGTCGATGCATCATTTCGACTCTGAAACTTCATTGCAGCCGCGTTTTTCTTGTATTTCAGCAACGAAACAGCCGTAAATTTTCCGTTAACTTTGAAGTAAAGTACTGGTAACTTTTGTGTGTTGCCATTTTGCTATTTATAATTTCGTGCACCAAAAGAAAGTTATTGTTGAAGTTACGTTATTTTTTGTAATGTTATTTCCTCTTCTACTGTCGCAAAACGTAACGTTTAAAGAGCTACACTTAGAGATTTCGTCTCACCCGCTCTGGAGTTACCTACGCAAACTGTTTGCTTTGAAAGTGCATCTTTTTACTTGAAATCGGCTTCCTTGGCGTAAGCATTTTTCCATTTTTACCGGTTCGCCAGTGTGATAGGGTTAAGAACAACTGTCTTATAGGGTTACGCGGTTGAAAAATAACAGACTTTACAAACAGAAAGTTGAAAAGATACCCGGTACTTCGGAGACGTATCGGAAATTTCAGCGAAAACCACCCAAACCAAACTCCACACTGTGTTATAGATCCCCACGGTAAATCTTCACGATCCTTGCTTTAGACTACGGCATGCTGACACCGCAGGGCGTCCAAAACACCAAGCATAAGACCAGGGATCTATATCATATACGTCTCTAGATCAGATAAATAACTAGCAGCTTTTTAGAAGGAATGCTTTTTCATATTTAACAAAGCAACAGCAAGGGCCAGGACGCAAATACCTGGTGTCCCCATTCATTCCTGCAAACCAGTCCAAATCTATTCTCTTCCCCGCGCCGTATTCGTCCCGGTAAAGTTGATTGAGGTCCTTTTGTGCGCGCAGCTCGTCGTGCAATGCTTGGACAGTTAGTTGTGAGTGCTGCGAAAGTACATGCGCGGTCCGAGTAATGTCATATGAGCTTCATACAAAGCCGGAAACGTGACGCAGTGAACAAAATCGCACGGAAGTTCTTGGACTGCAGGTGCTTCAAAGGTTGACTTTGCAAGTCGCAAAACTGAACAGCCAGGCAGGTTTTAAGCAACTGACTAACACGGCTGCACAGCTAATGAAATCACCACAGTGATGCGTACGCATCATATCAACTGTGGAATACACGTTTGCGTCATCAACCGCACAGGCACTCGTATCACTGAAGGTTCGAGACCAAGCGTAATGAGATGCGAGGTCCGCAGAACGTGAACGGAACTTTGCGGCAGCAAGAAATGCGAGCCCCAGGTACAATAACTGCAAAGTCAGAATGCATGTGCAAGAAAATCAGCTTTGGTCTATTTTCGTTAACGGTGCATAGCAAAGAGTCATGTGGACGGGTCATTACAACGTGATGTGATTCTTCAAGTGTCGCAAGGCCCTCTGCAACAGTGCAGGCTTAGCACGAGAGGTACGGCGATGGCGAAAAGAAATGCCACTGCAGTGGTTGTGATGAAAGTATTAGGAAGAGCAGGCAGGTAAGTAGCCAGGTAAAAAATCAAATTAGTGTGAACCAAAAATATGAACAAAGTAGATGACAGTTTCACTGTGGTTTCTTGACATATAAAGCTTACGAAGTTGTAATCGCTGTACATGAACGAAAATGCTTTTCGCACAGTTTCAGCAATCGAACAACAATCCCATACTTACAATGTGTTTGAAAGTTCAACAGGTGCAGCAGAAAATAAAGTTCGATTTTTTGCTAGACAATAAAAAAATGAATGAGACAGCATTAGGCGTAAGAAACATCGAAATTCCAGCAAAAAATACCAAAATGCTGGTAAATTAAGAGATGGTGTGCAAAAAAAACTGTAACAGCAAATAAAATTTGTTTCATTACCTTGCAAAAAAATCGAAGTTACATTTCCTGCTGCACCTGTTGAACCAAAATTCTTGTATTAAAGAATACAAACGCTTAAAATTTAGAAAACTGGTTTAGTTGAGTCGAGCCAGTTACGAATAAGGTTTAGTGCACATTTAGCAAAGTTTTCCGGATGCGGCGGACCTAAGTTTAACCAGGTCGTGTGTGTCGCCTGGAACGTTTTAATGCAGGGGTTCCCAAACTTTCCCTGACCGTGTACCTCCAGCATTTTGACAGATTAGCATGTACCTCTAAAATTCTTATGACAAGAAGTTTGAGTAAAATAACAAACATCCACTGAATTTTTAATATACGTTTTAGATTCTTAAAACCATAAAGATAGACTCAGTTTTTATGTCTCAAAGTTAATATATTTAACAATAAGCATATGATCTTTGAAAATAATATTCACTGACATATGTAGAAATATTTGGAAATAAATATTTATAAATATATTTTTCCTTCTTTTCCTAACCGTAAATGTACACCTTCAGATAAGCAAATGTGCCCCAGTTTGGGTACCCCTGTTTTACTATTTCTTGTGGTGTGGTAGTCTGTCCAAACCACGTACGTGCAAGCTAATGTTTCGCTAAAAATAGGTTATCTATTGCTCTCCATGATATTGATAAGGAAAAGCCAATCGCAAATGGACCCGCGGTCGCGTTGCTCCATTTCCGTTGCGGTAAAGCATCCGCAAACACTGAATGCTGTGCTCTAAGTGCTAGGGTTGCGGTCACATTCTCCGGTAGAGACGCATTACATGTTAAAGAAATGCCATATACGTAAGACGGCTGAGTCAGCAGCCCGTGCGCGAGCAGCGTGCGATGAAATGCATTTCTTCAGTCTCTTATCACGAGCACTGGCACGATTCTTTCAGATTCAACGCAGTCCTATCGTCATTTCCACGTAAACACACGGGCTAGTAAACTGTAAGAGAAAAATGTATTTGCGATGCCGCGTTTTCAACTAGCAAATTCCACGAGGCAAGGGTTACGTTAAAAATGCAGCTGGTGCTTACAAACTTAATCCTTGACGGACAGAGAGACGGAAGCAAAAAACGCAAGATGCTTTGGAAAAACAATCTCACAAGCTTTTTTTTAAAACCATAGGTTGTTACTGGTTTTGCAGAGTAACAGAGTAGTTGCATTTTCTTGCAATTGAAAAACACTGTTAAGCAAACAAAATTCCGTTTCGTGATAGCAGCCTGAGATCTTCCCAGATAATGTCTTTCCTGAGATCTTCCCAGATAATGTCTTTTATTCAAAAAAGCATTGACAACGATATTTGCAGCCAAAACCACATCGTATTGACAATTAACCCTGTCCAGTTGTGTCAATCATGGAGCATTGCAAACAACGTTATTTTCAAGGAAATGACAGCACGTTTCTAGCCTCTGCTATGAGCGAGTGCGGAAGTGGATCCGAAAATCATGCCTCACGCGATTTTTTACCAGGAAACCCTCAACAACAGGCCGTCCATCACTTTTCTAAGAATCGCTGTGATCTCAAATGAACGTGGTCTCGCTTGAAAGTGGTCCCAAATGAAAAATTCTCATTTGAATGTGGTCTCAAATGAACAGGTCTAAAATGAATGTTGTCTCAAATCTCGTGGTCCCAAATAAATTGGTCTCAACAGTCATGGAACCGTTCATCACATGATGACATTAGTCAACTTGGATCAGAGCAACAGGATAAGATGACTACACGCCAGCAGCGTCAAGTCCAAACTGCATTTTGTGCGCATTTTTATGAACATCCATTACCACTTTGTGTGAATTTCTTTTTCTGATAGTCCGCATGAATACGACTTTGCGCAATACTACAGTTGTCGAAAATCGCAGCTTATTTAAAACACCCGGAACTTCTACATACGTTGAGTTCTTCTTGGGAAACCTGCAGCTGTTCGCGTAACGCCTCGAGTTTAGAAAATTCCTGTTTTCTCAGCGCCCTCTCCTTTTTCAGCTCAGGACTCCAGAACGACTTGATGCTGTTCATGTTCGTCTGCAACTTGCTCTCCTGCGGAGTGTAACATAGCAACATATACGCAAATTGGCGTTCCGACCATTTGCAACGAACTTTTGGGGCGTAAGTAAATAAAGGAGACTAACTTTCGTGTCAATTTCTCTCCTCAATGCTTCGTTTTCTTGTTGCAACTGAAGAACCAAGTCACCGACACTGTTTCGACTGTTTTCACCTGCAACAAAGTCATTAAAATATGGTTTGCGTTGACTAGCACTGGCATTGGTCTGTTCGATAGGAGTTGAACAGCTATAGGAAGTTTTGACGAACTTTTTACGGATCAAACTTGCGACAAAAATCCTATTGATCACAAAGCACACCCAGTGAGCACATTGTATTTCGCAGAAAAAAGATCCTATTTTGCATCTTGTTCATGAGTAAAGAACTCAGATGATAAAACCACATTTTCTGAAGTAGCATCGATCACATAAAACATCTCTTTATTATAAATTCGACCCCCTTTCATTGTGTGTAGCGGAAAATATATGGAAGTTTCACTACATGAATGCAGTTGGACAGTTTAAAAACAACCATGCTTGGCCAAAAATGTCCTTAGCCACAAACGAAGTCATTTTACAAAAGTAGCGAAAATAATGAAAACAAAGTGGAGAAACTTCGCATTCATATCGATAAAAACTTGTAAATAATCGCTGGTAAAGCCCTGTGCAGAATACTTCTAAAATTATCATAGTTCGCTGAGTGAAACACTGCTGCAAAGCTAACATTTTTACCTTCATTGAAACGTTGGGCGGAATTTTTCGGAGATTCCGATTGGTTTGCGCGGAAACCAACTGAAGAGCCCTGTCCCGTAGCTTCGATGACAGGATTGGCATCACCAGAAACCGAAGAAAGATTGGGACTTGACGCCATGACGAAAAGTCTGCAGCATCCCAATTAAGCAAGTGAATATAAAAACAAACAACCATTCCAAACACAGTCCATCAACCTTTCGCTTTGTTCAAGCACCCTTAAATCCATTTTAACAACGATGATTTAAAAAAAGTTACCGCATCAAAGAGCAAGAAAGGAAAGTTTCAAAAACTTGATTACTAAAAACATAAGCTAGAAACGAGCATCTTACTTGTCCCGAAAAGTATTCAGCTGGGCGGGAATCCTACCCAAAGTTTTTGACCTGCCACTTTCTTCAAACCATACGGAATACGATGGGCTGGCTGTGTATGCAGCAGTCAGTGACTAAAAAAACATGCCTTTCATGATTGCTCATAACAAGGATAATTTACATTTTGCAACTTTTGGAACTATCAGATTGTAGCTGAGACAAAATGCATTCAGACAAAAAGTTATTTAAAATACATAAATTGAGTAAAAAAATGAAAATGAAACTAAAAAGGCAAAATGTCTGGTGGAAATAATGGCAATGGCCAAAAGAAAAACAATTATTCAGTTAATAGCCTCAACAATAGGTATTGCTCTTTGGTCTCTACAATGCTTCATGGCACAAAAGAATCTCAAAAGAATGTGCATCCAATGCAATTGTATGGTCTGCAGACAACTGTGACCAAAACAGTACGTGTGCAACTGCCAAAATAGCATGCTAAGACAACTGCTAAGACAAATGGAAATCAACAGTATATTGTGGAATTGTACAAATGATGTGTGTAGGTATGACCAATTGAATACAACAGCAACCGCATTTGCACTAGCTACAATGAGTCATGCTGCATCATGTTTAGTGTACTGCCAACAGGAAGTTGCCATCATCTACTGGTGACATCACAATGCACCATCTTTTTTTATTTAGTCCCCCACTAGAAATATAACAAGCACATGCACCATCAACAACACAGCATTGTGCAACACTGGATGCTAGTCGCTAGGCACTTAAATCAGTATGAAAAAATGTAAGGTAATAACGTTTTTATATACGATTAACAGTAACAAGCAAGGGTGTTTCAGGAGGTTTAATTTAGATTACAGTTGTCCTGAAAAGCGTTTTCTTCTGTGCAAACAATACTACATTAAGTTTGCATCAGAGATTTACAGCAGTTTTTAAAAAACCTGAATTAAGTGCATTTATATTGCCACAAAATGAGAAAAACAACTGTTTGAAGTTGTAGCATAGAAGTATTTCATTTTGATTACGGAAAAAAGGCTTTAAAACTTTTGAGATTATTGCATGACTTACTGCAATGTACTTAGCAGGAACGTTTTATTGCAAAGGTTTAGGTGAAAAAATTGTAGGCTTTACTTAAACAAAACCAGCAAAAGCAACAATACTAAACAAAACCTATGAAGACAAATTAAGATTTAGTTGCAGATAACCTGATAAAAATTTACAAAACACTTTAATTAGCAAATTCACAACTTTGAAATGGTATTGCTGTAGAGTTATTATTTGAGTGCTGATCAATTGTATATTTTATTTATTGCAGGTACATAGTAGACAACATGACTTTATTTTGCCAAACATAGCAAACACGAATAATCTTTGAAAAAGTATTTCAATAATTATGGATAATAGCTCGTCTGTAAGTTTTACTTTCAAACCAGGTGCAAGAAATGTTCTTACACACTTGAAGGTCACATGGAGCCCAACACAAAAAGACTTTGTACTTGCTACTTCACAAATTGTACATACTCCAGGTTTGTAAAATACACTTTGTCATACGTCAGTGGATCAGTTGTTGCATATGAGTGAGTCTAACCCAGGGGTCTCAAACAAGCAGCCTGCGGGCCTCGTATGGTCTGCAAGGGCATTTTGTGTGGCCCATGATGCTTCTTGAGAATTTTCAAATAATTAACATTTAGGTTATTTAGCTGATTCACTGGTGTTTTGAAAGTGCTCAGCCAGTGAGTAAACAGTTCCTTTTAAATGAACATAGAGACGATTAAAAATGATTTGCCTAAACTCATGATACCTTTTGCAGGAAATAAGATGTAAAAGCTGTTCTCGTTAGGTACCACCATTGTTGCTTCAGCATCATAATGCGGCCCAAGAGTAGTCATAATGTGGCCCTCAGGTTAATACCTCAGCCTATTACTAAGTAATTTACCTCACAAACATAGCTTTTGCTCATATGCTGTGATGATGTGCTTTTCAGTACTCAATCTATTCTGATAGATACGTTCTTTAACGTAAGCCATCTATTGCCTTAGCATCCATAAACAACATTTTGTTAATTGGGACATGTGACAGCTACCAGAAATGAAAAGTTAATAGATTTTTTATCATCAGGTATGCAATTTAATTTCTGTCTTATCATGCAGGAGATGCACGATATTTTGGAGTTCTCCTGGGATTTCTTGTGGTTGTTTTAGGCACAGCTGGAAATGGCATCACTGTGTGGGCATACATGCGCAACAAAAATCTTCAAACTTCATTCAACATTCTAATAGCAAATTTGTGTCTTGTGGAATTATTCTTTTCTATGGTGGTAATTCCTCTTTCATTACCTGGATATCTAACAGGGGTAAGCAATGTTTAAACAAAGTTGATGGTGATTGTAATTAGACTTCACAACTGAAATATTACTGGCAATAATCTGCACATACAGGAATGATTTTCCATATCAGTTGTAATAAGGAGTTGAGGCTTTGATATCCTAAAGCTTTTGTCTAAGCTAATTTGCAGCCCAGCCTCAGACATGTGGAAAACTGTTGATTCAGGTAGTGTTCCTGTACAATATATTTTTACCAGTAAAAATTCAACATTTAACACAAAAACTATGTACGAATGTTGCTCCATTATTCACGTTGCTTCAAATGAAAACTAGAACTATCATATAACTGCAGTTGTGAACTTGGATGCTACTTGGTCAATAAAACCATGGCTGGCAGCAAATTAATAAGTTGCAAACTCCTGTCATGAAAGCATGCTGTTGTGTGCCCAGCACTTGCATTGTTAACTGTTGCAGCAACACGGCAACACTCAGGCTATAGCTTGCCACCAATTATAGCTTTGCTACCAGTGGCTATAGCTTGCCACCAGCAGCGACGCAGCAACACTGAGGCTATAGCTTGCCACCAATTGCTGTCAATCAGCATTAAAAAAGCCAAAAACTGACTTCCAAAATCATCAATGAAGTCAGAAAACATCTGAAGTACAATATACCACACACTCTCATGAACATAATGTTGTAATTCTTCTTTAAAAACATGCAAAGCTATTTATACAAACCTAGCATTGTGCTGATTTACAGGTACAAGTCTACCCCAGGGGATTCTGCTTATTCACAGGATATATCTACTATGCATCAATGGCTAGTTCACTTCATAACTTGGTTGCAATTGCAGTCAATCGATATGTTGGTATTGTAAAGACAGAAATGTGAGTCAAAGAGTAATTTTTATTGTTTGGTACTATATGTTGTGATGGCAGCTGAACATAATATCTCAGTGCATTCAAATTAATAAGATATTTACAACATGTCCAACAGATATCAGCAGTTGTTCACTGGGAAAAGATTGGCATTCTGTATAGCAAGTATTTGGCTTACTGCTCCGATCCTGTACCTTCCAATTGTCTTAGGTAAGTACAAATGTGAGTTATACATGGCGACCAAATGATCCGACTTTGTTGATATTGGAAAACAAATGTTATGTTTCATTTAGTTGCACAGATACCTTAAAATGTGCGTTAGGGTATAATGAAATTTTCATTATTCTCTAACTTGGGTTTGTATTATGAAAAAATGCCACATATTGACAAATTTAAAAGCAGTTCCATACACACTGTAATGAGATGTAAAAAGTGAAAACAAACTGAAAATTCATCAAAAATCTACATAAACATGGCTTCAATTTATGGAAAAGATATAAAAATATTGATTATGACACTATTTCAAGCTTTCACAATGGCGTGAATATAGAAAACAGTCATAAAAGGCAAAGCAACCCAAGGCTGTCACATATAAACAGATATACAGTCAGTTCTATAGTAAACGGCTTGCATGGCACCTTACACATCATAGCCATTTTTGTAGAGAGCATAAAAACAGACATGCTGGTGTGTAAAACAGTTGCAGAGAATGCTAACATTTATTTGCTTTCTGCAAATCAGTCCAGCTTTGCTTTCTATAATCAGTTCTTTTCATGCCCTATCAGTCATGAACCAGATGCATCATTAATGAATTTGAAAGAACTTTGCATATAACTCACCAACAGGCCTTGCCTATAGACACATATAATTATCTGTTTTATCAAAACAAGCTATGTCATTTCTTACACAATATCCTTTGTTAACAGTACATATACTGTTATGGAAAAAAAACGCGGAAAGTCTCAAAACTAGTTCTTCGCCAATACTGACAAATAAATATCAGGAGTGCAGAAAAATTGCAGTGTCTGCAAAATTGTGTGGGATGTAAACAAGCTAATGTTTTTTTAATAGCATGTTTGGTGAGTGTCCACTTCTAAAAAATACCTTCTCCAACAAGTATAAAAATGTGAAGGTGACATGGACAATGAAATCAAAATATTAGTCTCTTATTTGGGCACTGAAAAAGATGATTTACATCCATACTACTTGTTGCAATCTATACATTTCCATCAAACGCTAATAAAAATTGAAGTACAAAAAATATTTAGTTCACTATACTCATATTTTTTTTTACTACATCACAAGCCAAAAAAGGACTAAGGTACATTTCTTGCAGCAAAATTCAACCAAAAAAAAACTTAATATAACATTTGTTCATTTCTCCATTTATCCTCAGCTCTCTTTTTCAAGCTCAGCTACCTTTTACAACTGCTTTTGCAAATGCATTTATCAAAACTTCTGTCACCAGACGTTTGCTCTGCAGGTTCATAGCTAAAATGTATTTTTATCACAATAGCTAAAGCTACCCATTTCAGGCAATGCAATTGACTGGAGATCAGACACTTTGCGATGTGCCATCGGAACAAACAAGCAAACTGCAGGAATCAGGTACATGCGTCATTGTTTTCATATGTTGTTTAATTTACGACCATACTACATTCAATAACGTGATCAGAAATCAAAAGATATGAAAACATGAGAGGCACTTCATGCATAAAAGTTCTAAGAACACTGGAGTGTTAATTTCTTGCTTCATGGTAGTTAAAATACATCTCTTTTTTAAACAACACACTGAGTTTGAGAACTAGAAAACATGCATTTGCATAAGTTCATCTTTAACACATTCAGAGCCCGGCTTCATGAGGGTTATGTTCGGTGCCATTTTGAGAGAAATCAGGTTTTCTTGTCTTGTGCATTAACAAACTACACATGCACTTCAACGAAGTGTAATGAAGGATATAATCAATATATTTGGTGCCAGTTTACGATATATTCGTACTTGCTATTTGAGTCATTTTTTGCATCACTTTGCACCACCATAACTTGCCATCTGACTGAGCTAGAAAGCTGTTCAAACCCTTCAAAGATGCAGAAAGTCTTCAAGTTGAGATTTTTTTAAATAAGAAAGTTCTGGATTTGTGTTTTTTAGGGTGACGTCATAAGTGGGTTAGATTCAGGCCTTATTGGCCATGGTATCTAGGCCTGGGCACCAACATCAAGAGGGAAGTATTTCGCTCAAGTTTTCAATGAAAACTAAGCTAAAATTTGAATCTTTTTGAGCCTTTCATTGGCATTCTTGTGTTTCTGGTTCAAAAGTTATGGCCAAAAATATAAAATTTGGGTAAAATATCTTTTTCCAAACATGTTTTTACCCAAATTGTTTCATGGCCGTAACTTTTGAATCAAAAACGCTAGAGAGCCAATCAAGGGCTCAAAATACTCAGATTTTAGCTTAGTTGAACCACTAAAAACTTGAATGAAATATTTCCCTCTTGCAGTTTGGGCCCAGGGGACGATGACCATAGCAGAAAAGACCTAACCCTCCCCCCAATGATGATGTCACTCACAAAAAAACCCAAAACCTAAAAATTTTTTTCATTGCAAACTAGAAGACTCGCCAATACATTTGAGGATTTGAACAGCTCTCTAGCACAATCGACTGGTGAGTTATGGAGTTGCAAAAACTTACCACATTGGACAAATTATACCGTTTAAAGTGAAAATTGCCCAGTACCAAAAGTGTTGAACAGCAATCGATGAAATTTAGAATTCAGTTTTTTTTTAATTTAGACTACCTAATTAATACTAAGTATATACTGCTTTTTGCAGATGGTATAATATGGGATTAAACATAGTTTTTCAAGCTGCTCCACTTGCAATTTTAGTAATTTTATATACATCAATATTCCGTAAAGTGCAAAAAGTACAAAAAAAACTGAAACACCATGAAAAAACAAGTCTTCGTATGTCATCAACAAAAGGCAAAGGTCAGTCAGATCATGCGTAACAACAATATGTTGCTTTGTGAGAGTTTGCTTTGTTTAATACATTTTTTTATAAACTTGTGACATGTGCAGTTCTTAATACCCATGCATGTTATGTGAAGGAAGCACTGTTCGATCTAAACTGAGCAAATCTGGAAACACAACTGATGATACCGGCGATGATATGAAACCATCTAGTCTCATAGAAGGAATTGCATTGAAACCAGTGCAATGTAAGAACTCATCAATTCTTATTCTTTATGTATTCCCACCAACAGTTGATTGTGATTTTATTAAAACAAAGTTTAACTTCAAAATAGTGTTTATCCAGATTAACAGCTAACTCAAATACTAGGTCGCAAGCAGCACATAAAGTTCTCTTCATGATAATAAGCTAAAGCTCATACAACAGCAAAATGAATGCTGCATTAATCGTTGCATGTACTGTATACATCACAGCACATCTAACGATTGTGAAAATGAAGATAAGCATCATTTTGTTGTGAAACAACAGAACCATCACTTCGCTGTTCCAAAACAAAAACAAAACTATTCCTTTGCGCAATATCGTTGAACAAATTGCTGGAACAACACATTAGTTTCTGCCTTCCAATCCTTTCCAAAACTGAAATGTAGTCATTTATGCCAGTTTAGTCACAGCAGTCTAAAGCTTTATGGTCATCTGTTCTTGAAAGTACGGTCTTAGTTGCATGCTTTTCAGTAGTGTAACTTGATTTTTCTTGATACAAGTAACTTGAGAAATCTGTGGCATTGTGTGTCAATGATTTATTGCAATATGGTAGCATGTGCACTTTCTTGAGTGCGACCAAATCTGATTTTGGTGTGCATCTCATGACCCAGCCTTAAACAGTGCATTTTAACATGAAAAAAATGATTCTATGGATTACTTTTGGCAGTAAGTTTGCAATTTTGTTTTTATGTTGCCAGCAATCTACTCTTCCCACAAGTACCTATACTACAGTTAGAAACAAGCAACGTTAAAATATACAACCCACATTTTAACCAGGGCTGTGGAGCCAGAGCTGGAGCACAGGTTAAAATTTTAAACTGAAGGAGCTCAGCTTAAAATTTAGAGCCGGAGCTAAAGCTATGGCTGTCTGAGAGGTAGCCACTAGCCAGGTCCCTTCCTAGATACTAATGGTTACGCCAAATTTACTGAAAGCTGGACTTACGTTTTTGAAAAAAGTGCTTTCATAACACAACCAAGCATGATTGTTACAAGTTACAACACCTGACTAGAAACAATGAATCTGATGTTTCATTAGTTTAATTATTGCTAAGGCTGTGGCATTGCAGCTGGACAGGTGTGGTGTCACTTGAAGAAAAGAAACATTGTGAACTATCACAACATCTTACCTTCTAAGTAGGGTAGTGACCTGAAAAGAACGAAGCTATGATCAGTACATGTGTAATAAGCCATAGTATTGCTTGGTACAAACAGCGTTCAAACACTCCTTGTCTTTTGCGTTAATGCAAGTGTGTGCATGTTATAAGGAACACATGAGAGAAGTAGTAGACAATGTGTTTTGCGAAATTTGCATGATTCAGCTTGGCAGAGCTGTTACCTGGCGGCATCGCCAAGTCTGCAAAAGGCAAAGAATGCAACAAGTGCAAAACATTTGGTTGGCTGGGACTGGATTGTTAAAATCAAATTAATCCTCCTGAAGGCAATAAAGGCAAAATTAGTGACTGCCTTTCCAAATTTTTTATGTTACCATTAACTTGTTTCCATTAGTAACTGCTCGCTGAAACATCTGAACTTGTGACTGTTGTTATTGACAGGCTGTCACTGCACGTCTCTAATGCGAATTGTTTGGAACCAGGCAACAGCCTACATTTACCTTCTATCATTGCATAGTGCTATTACGAAACAACATCCTTGTCCTGTCTAAATGGCACCTGCACAATGACATGAAACAATTCATGTTTTTTAACACTTTAAATTGATATTGCGTCGAACACACATGTTTTGGAATTTCCTCCTCTGGCAGTGCCAACTCCAATGCAAGCAAACTGTCAGAAGCTCGTACACTGCCACGCAGAACTGTTTTGTAATATTTCGCTTCATGGCGGGAGGACTTCAGTGTCCAATCACGATTGTTCTGTTTTGCAGTTTCAACCTAAATTTTATCTGCTGTTTACACCTACTAGGTTACCACTAAGTAAATAAGTTTAGGCCTTCCTCAGCATCACACCAAGTAATGCGGTTCTGTACATTTTTACAAGGAATTTCTCATTTTGAAAGCTAGCCTCAGAAATTGTGGTCGCATTATCTGAACAAAATAGCAGTGAAGCGTTGTATTTCGAAAATAGCCTTTTTAGAATTGAGCAGTTGACGATGTTGTTTGCAGCGCAAAAAGTCCTATATTGATTTCGAGTAATAAAATCGAAGCTGACAATCAGCTGCACAACTGCATCTGTGGAGCGCTGTCTATCAAGTCACTTTTACTATTGTACATTACGATGTGAAATCATCGAAGCAATTGCAACTCAATTGTTTTTCTCCGCAATGATTTTGCAAGTATGGTAGGTATATTTTGTAACACCACAATCTTTGATAGACAGTGCTCCACAGACGCAGTTGCGCAGCTGCTTGTCAGCTTTGGTTTTGTAAGCATATGTACATATGGATTTGCTGAATGTTCGACAAGCCAAGTATCTTTTCACCACCATGTTCATAGGAACAAAAGCGATTGTGATATAATAAATGCACTGTGACAATAAAGCAATGATAATTTGGAAATGCAGTATTTCCTTCTGTGTTTTGACAATGAGATCAATACCACTATCTATTCTTAATAGTTAGTTGCATTAGGTTACTAGCCAAGTTTGTTTGGATTTTAGGTAGAGCTCGATCGATAAGGCTTTTTTGGGCCGATACCGACGTTTTCATTTTTCATTGTCGATAACCAATGCTGATTTTTTGCAACACTCAAATCACAGTTGAAAGACAATGCTTCAGTGCAATGAAGAAGTGTATAACATTAAATTTTGCACAAACCTAGGTCACTAAGATACTGTGGTCAAAAACCACGGCCTTGTTCGCAAGCAGCCACCATCCTCGCACAAACCCTGGGAGCGAATGTTACGTCATAGACCAGTTTATTGGGACGATTGCAGAGTGGTCAGAATATTGTGCACTACTTGATGCAGTCGGATGGCTGCGCGTCATAAGGAACAGTACAGAGAATTTGCATTAATTAATCATAGACGAAGCAGCAACTTGGGTGTCTGAACACTCCGTGCAGAAAACTAGTGTAGTGGCTTTTATGAGCAAATATTGCCGATTAACGGTATATCGGCAGAATTTTGCTAATATAATACGTTGGCAACATCGCAAAATTCATCGGTCAATTTCTGGTCTTAGAGAAAGTGTGGTTTTACGCTGAAAAGTGATATCAAAAGTTGCCCTTCATTCGGTCACTGACCGTCGAGCTGCACGGACGTGTTTTTAGACAGCTGCTGTTTAGGAACTTGGGAAACGGTATCTTTGAGGTTTTGTTAAATTTTGTTGGATGCCTCTGATACTCACAGAGTTGTATTTTGAGTCTTATGCATACGAATA
>JGI24158J21664_10002556_pt1 | contig 22218 bp, 7 predicted proteins | sample Ectturendosymbi3_FD_21664 | JGI IMG/M metagenome (IMG submission 21664)
TCAACGTCTGTCACGGAACAATACGATTATGACGCGCCAATGGATCACTGCTAGGAACATGGCGGAGCGCAGAGAACAGAAAATTATACAGACAGTAAATAGTCAAGGCTTTAACTCAATCTATTTTCTCCTGTAGTTAAATCCTTTTTCTCCTATAGTTCAATCCTTTTTCTCCTATAGTTCGATTCTTACCAACGCCCGAACAGCACATCATTACATCACGTGACACCTCACGGAATCAGTGATGGGCGGTTTGGGAGGGCCTACGAGGCGTGCGCGGGTTAGAAGTGTGCGGGTGCGGACAAAAATTTCAACCCGGGCAGGACTCTACTGCACGGGTACTTTAGAGATCAGATTGTAGACTTAAACTGCAAGTGGAGTGAATCAGAGCCAGTCGTTAGGCAACGTTTGTTTCGTAGAACTCCTTTGTTCAACGGTACACTTAAAATTTGCAATCATAGAAAAAGTCATTTCAACAAGAAAAGCTTATAAAGGTGTTGCCCTCATTTTGATAAATAAAAGGGTTGAACCTCAGTCTGAAAACCTAAGGTTATGCTTAGTTATGAATATGGTGAAGGCTATCATTAAAAGAGACTTTAGCCAAGACAGTTGCGCAACTGTTTTCGGCTCGATCAATAAATGAAACAGAGGGTCCGTGGCCCACCGACTGTGCAACTTCTCCATACTCACAACGTTTGTTATATTTTCAAGCACCGCGCTTGCAGCTGCGCTTGTTGAGCGGTTTGAGCGCAGCATGTGACATTACGCGATTTTCCCAATTCGACGCACTTCCTCGGTTATGATAGGTTACAGAAGGTCTAGCCCAGTGGTTCTCAAACTTTCATGAGCCGTGGCCCCCTTCTAAGTTTAACTGGCGAATAGTTAATATATCGCGACAGATCGGTTATGCAATATCATAGCAAAGCAACCTAGTGAAGGCCTCTGCTCGTGGCCCCCAAAGGGGGTCGAGGACCCCGTTTGAGAAACCCTGGTCTAGCCATTCTACTCCCTCCACGAATCGCAATACAGGTTAGCGCTGTCTCTGCGTTGTCTCATGAGGACATGGCAACCAGCCTATTTGTGGGTTGGATGGAGTGGAAGACATGCTGGTTTTGATGAGATCGAAATTCAATGGCAATTTAGCCGCAATGTGATCGGAAGAGGTTAGGGAAGCTCAGTTTCATTATTTCGCTGCTGGCTTGTTTGTTAAAAATAAACTTGGAGCGTTGTTTTTCGTGTGTCATCTGTTCAAGCTTTTTATTCGGCATTAAGTTCTAAGTTGTCGTGCAAACACTAAAAAGCACTAGCGTTTCTGTATGCTTTCGAGGAATCAGTCGACTGCGCTCTGCTTTCATCTTTGTGCGATGATTCAAACTTGCATATATCCATATTCAAGTAAGTACTCTCCACGATGGGGGTAAGCAAGGAATCGATCAGCAACTTTTTAATAAGAAATCGATTTCACGTAAAATTACGCATTCTCAGTCCTGAAAATTGCAAGCAAAGTTGAAAGGTTGAAGCAAAATCAGAGAAAAAGATCAAACTCAAGACTACAATCAAAATATTACAACATAAGCTCAGAAATCAAAACAGTTTAACAAATTGACTTACATCAAGAACACCATTTGCGACAAAAATAACTGTGACTTATAAAATGAGAAAAGTGGTTACCAACGTGGCTATAAAATAAAAAAGACGTTTTCTGAAGTGAATAAATGACTGAAACAAACTAGTTGACGCTAATGGCTGAAAAATTCAACTAAAATCTAACTCGTGGTGAAATGACCAACAACGGTGGAGAAATTTAGCGACCATGCGTGGGCAGCGATTCTCTGGGGTACGTTTAAGCCAGCCACGAATTCGCTTCATATGCTGCGGTGGGAGTGAGCAAGTTGTGTTGAGAAAAAAGCTGGCACGCAAAGCGGAAGACAACCTTGGACTCAGTCAAGCAACACAAAGCCAAGTATCGTCAAAATTATTTCACATGGGGAAGTGTGTGAATGTTAATTTGTGCGTCAAGTAGGTGATGCTATTTATTTTCACAGATATCCAGAGAGTGAGAATTTGGTTGTTCGACAAAAGTAACGGTGTATGCTTGGTGTAGAGGTGGCTTGTTTATAGTGCCATGGCTCTTTGAATAGTGCCGCGACAAGGCCATCTGGTCCTCGTTATTGTCAGTTTTGCCATCTTGTTTGTTCCAATTACTGCGATGCGCAGACCATCGTTAGGAAAATTTGTTGCTATTGTGCCCAACATACTTTTCATGACATATCACACATGTCATTTGACTTGCCCACGTTTTGGCATTTGCATTGTGACAAAAGTAACGGTGTAAATGCCAAAACGAGGGCAAGTGAAATGTTGATTCAGCGGAAAGTTTGGTTTTAGTCAGTAATTGTGAAAGATTTGCTACGATAGATTTGTTGTTTTTTCCATAGCAACCACAAAGCGCACATGGCTCACATGGCCTTGAACCACCTTTGGTTTGTTTTTGTGTTTTGTTTAAAGCAAGGTCTTTGTAGTTCGATAGCTTTTGTCCAATTGTGGTAGATATTTTGTAGGTAATCATTGCCTTCGGGTTTAACCTTTTTCTTTTTGTGTTAGAGTAAACAGATGAGGAAAAGATGTAGCCCAAACCTGTGGGTCTTCTTTCTTGTCGCGTTTTGGGGTCCGTAGTCTATCTTCCCAATTAGATGCCAGTGCTATCATGTCATTAGTCATGTTCAAGTGAAAATTTGAACGGATCGCTTTTTCTTTGAGTCGGTTTAAGCCGCTGAAGTAATCTTCTTTTCTTTGGTTGAAACGCCTCAGTCTAATAGCTTCTCCAAATAGGATTGACTTGAATGTCGCCTGCGAGTGGTGAGAATTCCCATTCATGAATTACCTTCCCTCCGCTGTGGGTTTTACGAAGTCTTTACTGACAAAACCAAAATCATCTTCAATAGTTACGCAATGATTAACGCCCAGAAATTCAACTTCGCCCGTTTTTTTGGCTGTGCAAGCTTGTCGGAACGTTAGTTCCAAGCCACTGCTCGCACAAGCAGAAGTTAGTGCTTGTCGAATGCCTTCATTTGATATTTCTGATGCAGAAATCCAAATTACGATAAGTCTGCGGAAAAGTTCTGTCTCATTTAGCACATCCGCAATGGGTTGTGTGATGTCATGCACAGAAATGTTGGCCAATGAGACCGAGTGGTTATCACCGGTTATGATTCCGTTTTTTTGTATGCACAATTGGTCTCCATATTGGTTGACCACATTGTTCAGGCAAATTTTGTTCAGTTTGACGATAATTTTACGGGCCTCGGCGCTGAAGTCCGAAGCTTCTGCGTTGCACATTCAAGAGCCTTTTTCACAGTATCTCTTCACAAGCTTGGGTGAAGTGCTTTCACATCTGCCGCTGCAATGTAAAACACTGGTTTTTGTTTTGCAGTTTCTAGTTTTTTTGTAAGGCGCTTTTTTCCAAATAAACAAGTCTCCAATGTACTGACGGCTGTCTTGCCAAAATTCGTTCGGGTAGTTTTTGCAAAAGTCTGCACTAACAGGTTTCATTATGAATTCAAGAAATGCAGTAATGCGTGAGGTGCTGATGTTCCCAGTAGATTGTAGCAGGCGTACCGGTATGTCCTCGATATCAACGTTCAATAAATTCTCCGGAGATAGCTTGTGTGTCTTGACAAGCGGGTAAGCGTACGTTGGTGTGTTACAGCGAAAATATTTTGCTGATGCACCACTGACCTTGCGGTGCGCGTTGTTCCTTGACGCACCATTGACCTTGCGGTACGCGTTGTTCCTTGACGCACCATTGACCTTGCGGTACGCATTGCTCCTCGATGCACCATTGACCTTGCGGTACGCATTGTTCCTTGAAAAGCGGGTAAGCGTACACTGGTGTGTTCAGTGGTGGTTCTAAGGGGGTCTTAGGTGGGCCATGGCCCCCACAGATTTTTGGCTGACCACCCGCTTGGCCCCCCAGTTTTATGCTTAATTTCACGTTCAAGTTCGTTTGATTGGCATATAGAGCAGATAACTTTCAGCCAGCAAAATTTTAAACGATAATTTAGAAGCCCTCTTGCCTGCATTCAATATTTCCCAAATGAATGATAAGGTGGGCTGTTGGGTTTGATGCAGAACTGTCGCCAGAAAGTCGTCAATAGGGGGGCTTTCCGTTTGTGGGATGAGGCCTTACGTCCGTGCGAGAGGCTTTACGTTCGTGCAGGGGGGGCTTGACATTCAAATTTGACAAAAATTCCACTTGCTTAAGTGTTTCATATTTCAATTGGGGGGGGCTTGAAGCTTTGTTTGGGGGGCTAAGCCTACGGGACTGGTTTGACGGCCAGGTAATGGGAGTTGTTTATGACGACACACATCAGTGGTTGCTCGGATCCTGCGTGAAACTTAGTCGGACCGCGGTTTTGGTGGTAAAAGGTTTAGTTCGAAGCTAAGAAACAGTCGTTACCAATGGGAAGATTGATCTATCGTGCATTGCAGTGTGAGGTAGAACTTTATTATGTTACTGTCAGCAGATTGTTCCTTGTCCCAGTAGGAAAATGTTTGCGACAGCCTTAAGAATTGGTGTAAGTTGATTTATCCTTACTGTAGGCGTGTGTTCTGCTGCCTTGTGTCTCGTATGACTTCGAAGCATCTTCCGCAACTGGTCATAACTTCAGTTATAAGTCTACCTGCAGATGTCCCGCAACCTCATAGAACTTTGTAATGACATTTGTAATGGTTCAGGAGCAATTCCTTCCGGCATTTCAGCTCTTTGACCCGGAGGTCAAACATTTCTATCAGAAGAACACTTGAAAAAATTCGCAAATGCATATTCAATTAGTGAAAATGATTTAAACATGAAAAACTACTGGCAAAGAATTTGCTTCGGAAAAAATCACAGCTGCCTACATCGCTCGAACAATTTATTTAATTTATAGCTCCTTACAAAGGTGCGTTTGATTGTTTAGGCCTATACAAGTTGTTACTAATAGCTGCAACTCTTCCGGCCACTAGCGCGTCATGCGAGAGAATTTTTTCAAAAATGAAATTAGTGAAAACATTTCTCAGAAATTCCGTGATCAGTGAAAGATTGAGTAGCAATGCTCTTCTTTAATTGAAAGGGTACGAGCTGAAAAATAGATTTTACATGGCTTCGTTGATGAATTTGACAGTAGACATGATAGGATTAAGATACACGGAGTTGAGGTTGATATGACATTCTGACGTAGACGGTGCAGGGATTTGTGTGAGAATCGTATTGCTCATTGTCTATTTGTCTAATTGTTTCTTTTGGTTTATTTGAGGTGGTACGTGTTTCGCTTATGACAAGATAAACATAATCAGTGGTTCTCAATCTTTTTTGGCCCACGGACCATTTTTTTAAAAGTATCCGATGGGCCATATTGCTATTAACACCTCATGAACAACTAGTCGAAACTTGCACATGGGTCAGTGAACGTCACATGGGCCAAAAAATTGCAGTACTTTAACCTTTAGCTTGTAATGCTTAAAAGTGTGTAGTAATTATTTAGTCCTTTTAATCAGTAAATCAGTTGCTGTTGAGTACTTGCGCAGGCTTGTGCTTCTCCCATGCTAAGCAAACCAGAGAAGATCTTAATGAGCTTGAATAGCAAGCAAAAGTCATTTTGCCAACTGGCAACCACAGAACTCTTGCCCAAAGAAGACAAAGAAAAGGGCAACACCAAGAAAATGACAAAAGCGTGTTTGGGTCTGATGCCTTAGAGTAGAGCGGTTCTTAGTTTATCCAACCCTCCGGACCCTTATTTCTTAGCTTGATGGTTACTACAGCAACTGCTCAGGAGGAAAGTCTTTTCAAGATTCAAAGGAATTAAAACTGAATTAAAGGGCGCAATCTTCCAAGGGAGGTTGCCCACACTAAGCATTCGGTGCAATAAAAGTGACAAACTTAGGCAACCGAATTTTACCCAACCGATTTTGTTGCGAAGAAGGCCAGGACAAAACCTTTTTTAATTGTTTACTGTGCTCTGTTAAGTCTTACTTGATTCGGTGATTGCAGCATTTTGTACGTTTTTCAATAATGACAGCATAAGGGAAGTTCAAAACACTCCCATCGCCAAGGGGAGCATTGGTGGGCTAACTCACCCCCTCCACGGCCAGCCCAAGCAGGTGCGGGGCCCAATGCAAGACTTAGGCGCGGGGCCCCTCTGAGCAGTGGTTTTATGACGTCATCGTGTTCAGTCAACCGGGCTTTGAGAAAATGGCTTATGCCTATATGAATATCAAAAAACACGACAAATTATTCGAGTTGATCTGTATGAAGATGATATCACAAATAATCCTCTTTATTTGGAGGCGCGTGGGCATAGCCCATGTGTCCCCTAACTACGTCCATGTTTATGACTAATGTGCTGCTGTGATGGATATTAGACAGTGTGCCGCTGCCACTCGTAATTAAGCCGAAAGTTGTAAAGGAAGCTCTGCAATGGAGATCCGAGCGGCGAGCACAAGTGGAATGTTACGTTGTTACGTCAATCAAACCGAACAAGCGAATTTAACTTACAATGCAATATACTTAACTCTTGTTGAACGGCACTTTCGTTCGAAGAACCANGCCCGTAGCAACGGNGGGCATTCGGGGGCAGCTCCCCNCCATTTTTTTGTCGAAAAAATATACTTACATATATTAAAAAACAAACANATTGCCTCTGAAAATGTATTTTGCCCCGAAACAAAGCCTGANTACGGGCCTGCGAAGAACGGCTGGCTTGGAGAAAGCTGCTAACATGAACTGATTACCTTTCTCGCTTTCGGTAGCCACAAGTGTAGACGCATTCTTGTATAAAGGTAACGTATGGGCGCACGAGTAACTGTCCGCTGCATGACGCAGTATACGAAAAGAGCAGACTTCACAAGAGAGCCACCCATACATCCGCCCAAAGTTCCCTCAAATCCCAATTTTATAGGTATTTTTGATTAGGCATATCATATTTTTGTAATTGAAAACCGGGACGCTTCAGAACAACGAACCTTATCAGGGAAATGTGGTTCGTATCTTCCTTGGAGTATGTTGCTATTTTGGATTCCTATAGTTAAGACACCAAGAAAAACTTAAATTATACATTTTACTAAGAAACAAAACTATGTTCAAGCATTTGTGAAGTTACACATTCGCCCAATCATACTTTTCTGTAGTGTAGACAATACGTTCTTCAAGAAGTTTTTGTTCGATTCTATTTTCTCGTGAAAATCACAGCAGAAAAAGTCAGTATTAATTTTACTGGTGATAAGGGCTTTCACAAATGACATTCACGATGTTTGCCTTGCCTATTTAACTTGCACTGAAGCTGTCATTCAGTGGTGTAGGAGCGGGGTTGTCTTAATGTTTATGTTGGACTTTGAAGTAGTGTTGTTTTTGCCTATTTACACTNGCANATAGCCAAACACAATGAAAGTTTGGTAGACCGGCAAATNATAAATGTGATGAATTGAATCCAACAAGCAACCCTTTNTTAGACTTTTCTCAGCCTCAAACCATTCAACACCTACCTGTAAGTNACAACTGGACTTTTTATGGTCGGCTAAGTGCACACTAGCACTGNACCAGTCAGAAAACACTCAATGGATACATAGGTGTAGGAGCAGGCAACTGTTTGGGGGTGCTAAGGATAATTTGCGGGAATTTCCCCAAACTTGCCCAAAAAATTTTGTGCGGTAAACTTTCTCCTGCACATTTTCTGTAGCAGTTGGTTGCTAATTATCAACTCTCACGAATTGTAAAACATGAAGTTTTTTTTTGGAGAAAAAAAGTCAGTCATACTTTATATTAATTTATTCAGTCCGATTCATTGATCACTCCATAGGAAACAAAGGTGTCGAAACTTCTGTCTCCGAATTTTCGGGAATTTCGCCCGAATTTTCGACAAATCACAACTTTTGCCCCCTCAGTTCCTAAAACACAGCGCGACATTAACATTGGAAAAAGCTTACAAAGAAGCAAAATATCCCAGTTTTCCAGCTGAGTACACCATTCATTTCCGTTGCATCACCTTATGATTGGATAATTTACTTGTCAACAACAACTTGAAAACTTCCTGCCTGCTACATCTTTGAGAAATTCATTGTTCAAATTTAACGTATCTGGGTTTTTCGCGATTGGAAAATCTCGCTGAGCTACTGAAAGACGTTTGGGTCAAGACGCAGGATCCTCAGAATTTTTGATAAAGCTAACATTAGGGCCATCACAAATGAAAACGTTTGGGGGCACAAGCACAGTGAAAGTAAAGTCTACAGTCTAACCAAATCGTCGTGCACTAGACATTTATCCCAAAGCGAAGACCCCTGCTTGCAATTTTTTTCAGAACAACAACTAACAAACGTTTTGGCACAACTAGCGTTGCAGACTACTCAATGGCTTTTGACCGACTGCCCAGATAGGCTGACACGGTCCAATATCCGGTACAGACCAAGCCGAAATATACAAAATAGAACACTTTTTGCTGCTATGGTTGAATGGCCAACTGTTGGAGTTTTCGGACTCGAATAGGAGGTCTGCGTCTACGGCTTCAAACTTTCATCTATGGTATCAATGTTCGTTCTAACAAGAGAATTGTTTGCTAACAGTGATATTTATTAGCCGTTTCTATTGAATTCTCCATCGCAAGGAGTATTTGGCAAAAATAAATGAACAATCCATCCAAACACCATGGCGCGGGGCCCCAGAGGCGCGGGGCCCAATGCAGCTGGATAGGTTGTGTCGGCTTAAGGCCGGCCCTGAGCCTCTCCAAATTGAAATGTGAAACACTGTAATCAGTGGAGATTTTATAAAATTTTCAGAACGTCAAGTCCCATTGCGCAAACGTAAAGCCCCCTATAGTGCAGACTTTCTGGCGACGTTTCTGGTTTAAATTCCACATGCTTTCGCGCGACCGTCTCGTTGCGACTTGCGCTTGATTCTTAGCAGTCTGTAAAAGCAACAAACGTGCGAATCGTGAACCTACCAGTTACAACCATTTGGGTGCGTTTTACTTGACCTGTTTCGTTCGTGTGTGTGAGATTTTTACATCCGTGGTAAGCGAGTCGCAACGTGGTCCAAACGTTGTGATTTAACGCCTTTTAAGCCACCACACATATGTGCAAGGTGTTTGCTTTTTTGAGCACCGATAAGAAAAATCAGATGTGCAATTTATGAAACCGTAGGCCATGTGTTGTGTCAAATATTTAACCATGACATTTCCGGTTGTTTTGCCTGCAAAAATTGATAATCCTGTTCCCACCAGCCAAGTACGATTTCAACAATTCCGTGTCATTGAACGCTTTTGCGTCGAAGGCAGCAACAAGCCCAGTGATCGTGGGGCACTCTAGTAATGATTTACGATTGTTTATTGACCGTACTTTTAGAGCGTCCTTATCGTCAGTATCGGCTAAGCTCAAACTGAATAGCGCTTTTCCATTTTTTCTCTTAACAGTGGGAGAGGGGGCCTCACAAGTGGATTAGCCTTGGGCCTCGCACAAGCTAAATCCGGCCCTGCCTACAATGCAAAATTCTTCTACTAAAGTAACATTATGCAGTCACACAGCTGAGCATAGCAGTCTTCAAATACACAGTACAATTATAGCAGCTACCAATGGCAACCATGAGCCTATCACTGACTGAAACACTTGTACAAAATCTACTGACGGCAACTGAGCTTAGAAATCATTAGCCTACCACACACTTTAAAGTAAGACAAGGTTGAAGCACCATAGTGTTACTGCCATTAATGACATGAAGGCCGTCCACAAAATACAAAAAAACTGTTCAGCTTGTCACTGGAAAATGGAAATTTCATTTTACAGTGACAAGTTTAAACATGGCCAAATTTTATAAAATGGCCAAATGCGTTTTTTCATGGCCAGCGCACTAAAAAAATAGCCAAATTTTTCGAAATTGGCCATGAAATGACCAATCTGGCACAACTGGAATCCGTTTTTGTGGTAGCTTACGAACACTTTGTGATGTGACAATGACAGTGTTTTACGACTACTATCACAAGTGCAATGTCATGTGCAACGTGGGTAGGGTAAGCTTTAGCTTACCGCATTAAAAGGTCCTTACCCTACCCACGCTGCACATGATATTACACTTGTGATAGTAGTCGTAAAACATTGTTATTGTTACATCACAAAGTGTTCGTGAGCTACCACAACGGATTAGTTATAGTCACTAATCTGTTGGCAGATGGTTTATTTAAAAAACTTGCTTTTAAGTAAGAATAGTTTGACGAAAATAGTTGGCTATCAACAGCCTATTTGTCTCTGTGTCAGGATAATATTCGTTGTTGGAACCATTTCGCTTTCATGTGGATTGTTGTCACTTTCTTGCAGCTGTTTTCATTCATGTCGGGCCGGCACCGGCACAANTGTGTAAGGGAGATGGTGTTTCGTTTTACATGTGTAGAGTCAGAGTGTAGTGCTGTGGAAGTTGCATGTTCAGCAGAGAATATTCGACATAGCAGTCAGTGCAAGTGTGCGATTGCATCTCGTGGTGCTTAGGTGTCTCTAGTAAATAATAACGCTAGGTCATATTTAACGATATTCACTCCCGTCGCCACGGGGAGGCTTTGGTGAGTTTAGCTCCCCAAAACAAAGCTCCAAGAACCCTAAATTGAAATATGGAACATTGTAAATCAGTGAAGTTTTTTCAATTTTTAGAATTTCAAGCAACTCTGCACAAACGTAAAGCCCCTTATTGAAGACTTTCTGGCGACGGTTCTGACAATATTCACAAGCGTATGTTGGGTTTAATAGGGTCAATCAGAGCAAATCAATATTCATTACAACGAAACGTCACCATGCAGGAGAGACATTTATGTTGGCCCGCCTACTTTTTTCCTTGGCCCCGCAGTGGCCAATTTTTTCATTTAGAATTGCCACTGAACAGCGTACTTGTCTCTGTGTCAAGATGTAATTCGTAGTTGGAACCATTTCGTTTTAACGTGAATTGTAGTCACTTTCGTGGAGCTGTTTTCATTCATGTGCGGTCAGAACAATTGTATACGGAAAATGGTGTTGCGTTTTACATGTGCAGTGCTGTGGAAGTTGCATGGTTAGCACAGAACGTTCCACATATCAGTAACACGCGTGTGATTGCACCTGCAGTGGCGTTTCGAATCATGACGCTAGTTCATATTTAACGATATTCGCAAGCCTATGTTGAGTTTGATAGGGTTAATCATAGCAACTCTAATCTTCAAAACAAAGAAAAATAACTGTGCAAGACAGATATTTATGTTGACCCCTCTACCTTTTCCTTGGCCCCGTCGTGGTCCCCACATTTTTAATTCTAGAATCGCCACTGGGTAGGCCAAATCCTGCTAACCTATTGTTGATCTAATCTTCAAGATATCTATCTATTCTCACTAGAGCCTGGGTTCTGGGGGACGTGCCAGTTGGAAACAGAAATTAATAAGTGTGAGTGTGTAACTGAACTGTTCATATGCATTAGTTCAGGGGTGGGCAATTAACTTGGCTCGAGGGCCACTTTGAGAAGGCCGCATTTAGGGGAGAACCGTGCCTTCTAATGGAAATAGAAGCAACTTTTAGTTCAGTTAGCCTCAGCATTAAGCAATAACATTTACTGTGATAAGTTGAAGGAAATTTCAGATTTGAACATATCTCCTGAATTCTTGCACGGGCCACTGAAAACGCTGTGGCGGGCCACATTTGGCCCGCGGGCCGCTATTTGCCCATCCCCGTTCCAGTTGAATGAAAAGTGTTACTTTTTTATCTGTTTTCACTACTAGTTCCCAGCTCATATACTACAAAATAATACTTTTAAAGAGTCATCAACCTCAATGCCTGTATGAAAAGCGAATACTGGGCTAATTCGGGAAATTAAGATTTAAACAATTTTCCAAAGGATGCCGGGTTTTCCTGGTGGTAGTTGGCTAGCGGTCAAAATCTGGGTGCAGATCAAAGCTTTATACTGTAATGGTTTACATGTACATTTTGTCGTATGAATAATAACTAGCGAATAAATGTGTTTCTTCTTTTTTCAGTTACTTGACAGGACCACGTTATAGATTGTGTGGTGAAGTGGTAACCTGTAATCGTACCGTTAGTTACGGTAGTTATGATGTAAAACACAACAAATCGAAAAATTCTTTAGCAACGACAAACCACCGAAAATGGTAGGTCGATTTTTAGTTTGTTGAAATGTCATAAGTTGTCGTAAATCGTAAATCTGAGTAATAATCAAAGTTTATAACGAAATTTATCAATTGTAGCTTTTTTGGAATATATCACGTCCAGAAAGTCAAATTATTCTGTTTTGAGATTTTGTTTTGTTTCCATCTGCTTGACTTTAAGTCGAAAGGTTATGCCCACTTTAATATTTGTAGCGATTTTTTTCTTCACACTCGGTAAAAAAAGCTTATTTCATGCGAAAAGAACATGAGCTTTGGAACAGAACAAAACTTGGAGTTGCTGAAAAGTCGTATCAGAAGCACGAACGTACACGCTAAAATCATTGATGCTTGCGTCTTTGCTCTAAACACGGATGATCTCTAGAAGTTAGAGTCAGTCGATTCCGAAGTTCGCAATCAGGACCTTGATAAGACTGAAGTACTTTCGTTTGTTTGTGACTAAAGTGGTTGTTAGTGAAATGGCAATTAATGTTGCTACGATGATCAACTACACCGGTCAAGACATGATCTTTAACAATGCAGTCACTGTCAAACATTACGCAAAAGTCGGCATAAGCCGGGCTGAAATGCAGTCGTTGAATAGCTTGGATGAAATTTGATTGGTAGAAAATATAATTTGGCGGTGATAGTTCAGCAACGTCAACTCACAATTGATCAACCCGCAAACTTTCAGTGAACTGCCATGGGCGAGATTGTACATCTTTCCGGCCAGAAACACGAACCAGGCTGAGGCCTGTAGCTAATTGCTGTTATCCGAATAGTGCTAAAACGCGAATTAGGCGTAACGACGAAATGTCTGTATACGATTTCTCTCAAAATTTTCTTGTGAAACTTGTTATGGAAAGTAAGCTACACTTCGTGACAATGTAGGCAAATGCAAGGAGATATAAAGGTCAATTTAGCTATAGCGGAAAAGGAAAACCCCATTTTGCAAAGAAGTGTGAGTTAAAATGTCACTGAGCTTTGCCACCAAAACTAATGGGACAGCACGTGTTTGACTATTGACATCTGCAGGATCATTCGCATGACTGTTCCTCAACGAGCACCTACAATGTCCACATCCACACAGCCTTTGGCCTCGCAATTGGCGACCACTCAATTGCTGACAATCGACTGCAAAGAAAATTGAGACCTGGTTTAGAAGAAGATTGTGGAACATTTAATGAAGAACGTATGTATTTGTGAATGTAAGGTTCGGATTTGCTAGTATAAATATCTGAGTGTTTGTTTCCTAGCAGTGTTAACATCGATACAGCCTATGCAAAACACTCTATTCACAAAACATTGACCAAGAAAAACACTGCTGAAGTTGCATTCCCCCGAAAAAGACCGCCTTCAGCAATATCCAGGTCTCATTAAACTTCAGCCTTACCGATGTTCTATTGTTATTAAGTCGCAGCAATCCCTGTACTTACATAAAAGTTTACTTTTCATGTGCAAGTAGCATATTTAGCTTGAAATGCGGCATCAGATTTTTGTAAAGTAAGTTGTACGTTTTTATTCTTTGAGTCTAATAAGCATTTGTGGTTTATACAGGTCAACTTGATGTTGAAACAAGAATTCAAGCACAGAAAGACTCCGGAGCAATATCGCAAATATTACAAACCGGAAGACCCATAGAAGCAGTGAATCTTCAGATGACATGCCAACCAGTGAAGATGTCCAATGTACTGGAAGCTGATGGTCACTTTTGTAAACGAAGTGAATTTGTTAAAATGTATGAACGACCACCTGATGACATGCCTCAGCACGAAATTTTCCTCCGTCCCAAGCAACAAGCTCTGAGAGATGCCAAGTTAATAGTCCAACGGGAAGCTAAGCATCATGCAAAACGAGAAGCCATGAAGCAAACTGAGCAGGATTCTGATGAACAGCAACTTCATCCTGCCGCTGTTATAGAGAAGGACGTTCAGCAAGAAAACTCAGGTCAGACAGAGCCTCCATTGCCAGCAAAGAAGTTGAGCAGAAAAGTGGAGATATTTCTAAACGCTCGAAAACAAACCAACCCTAAAGTGGAGCAGACCACGCAACTAAACATTATAGAGCAAACTCACGCAGAAACCCAGGATGGAAGCTACCTCGAAATTACAAAGAATGTAGAAACATGCCAGACGCAACTTGAAACTAAAAAAACAATGCAGTTTTCTGATCAGAAGGATCGGGAACACACCCATACTGGAACTGTGCAATATGACCTTGTCAAAAACGAGAGATATTATAACCATGACGAGATGCAGCAAGTTCAGTTAGAAAACAATACGCAGACATATCTGAGCACAGCGCAGCAAATTCCGTGTGAGCACAAGCAGCAAGACAAGCTAGAAGACACGCAGCAAACTCTTCTGGAAAAAACACAAAAAAGTTGTGATGGATGCAACGAACTCGCCTGTGGAATCAACAAAGAAAATTGCTACCAGTTAGGGATTGATAATAATAGTCAGTCCATCTTCTCAAAAACAATGCAACCCTCCGCACCAGAGCCTGCGCTTCAGTTAAAAGATGGAAACACGAAGCAACTTCAACAAGGAAACACACAAGCAATCCAGATGAATGACGCAGATCAAACGTGTTTCGGAACCGTGGAGCAAACACAGCTAGAATTGTTGAAGCAGACACAAACAATTGATACCCAGAAAAATGAGGTAGAGAAGGAGCAAAGATTATATCCTAGAACCATTCCACAAACCCAGGGGGAGGTCACTTCAGAGATCGAAACCAAAAAGCAATCTCTACATGACCTTCTCCAATTAGAAACCACAGCCAGGGCCCTACATCAAGCAACAACATCAATTAAGCATCATGACCCTCCAGCAAACAGTCAGCTTTCTCAGTCAAATGTCAAGCATTTTGCTCAGACAAAAGAAAGTACCCACTTTGCCAGTGTACTAGAAGATGAGCTTGCCCACGAGAAAAAAATGGGTCAGAATGAAAACAAGGAGCTTTTGCTAGCCTGGCCCAGAACGCAAGCTCAAAATGAAGTTAACTGGGACCAGTGCACAACTGAGGAGCATGTTCATGCAGAGGTTGCCGAACAAACTCAATCCAATGTTCCCGAAAAGATCCCATCAGAAAATGTAGCGCAGGATCAGTTAGATGCCATAACGCAAGACATCGAGGAAGCAATTAAAGAACATGCCGATCGACATGGAAACATTATAGGCGTCATCGGCTGGGCTGGAATAGGAAAAACTACCTCTATGAAAGCATGGGTGCGAGAACTTCTTAAAGGCAATCTTGTTGAAAAAGTGACATTTTTGTTTTTTATTTCTATCAGAAACATAAATTTTTCTCAGAAAATGAACCTTTTGCAGTTTCTTGTGTCTTCCATCATACCAGATTGGCCTCACTCACCAGATTCCGACCGAAAATGGTTGGAACGGATTCGTGTTGACCGTAATGTTGTCATTGCCCTGGACGGTTTGGACGAAGCTGGCGCTGATCTAAACAAAAAGATACCTGTACCTAAAGAAAGTCTTTACGCCACAACAGAGCCTGCGTACCTTTTGCTCAACCTCCTTAGCGGACACCTTCTACCATTCGCTCGAGTTATCGTCTCATCAAGACCAGACCAGTTGTATAAACTATCGGAGGAGCACAGACCAAAATTTGTGGTACAAATTTTAGGCCTTGGCACAGACTCACGAGACCAACTCGGATTTCAAGTTTGGCCAGAGCGATACAATGAAATCAGACCAATATTAAAGAAAAATCCTGACATGTATGCATACTGTTACGTTCCTGTTAATTTCCTCCTCACTGTGGATTACCTCATTAGTGAGGGGGAAACTGAGTTTGTTTGTATGACAAGGGTTCTTGCGTCAGCTTGTGCGAGGTATTCAACTTCAAGTCATTGCAAGCATCAAGAGGAGTGTGAACTGGATAAGTTGGCTAAGCTGGCGTGGGTTGGTTACCAGCAAAAACAAATTTTTTTCGAAGATGACGATTTGAAAGCTGTTGGCCTAAGTAAAAGTACTATTGATTCTTTTCTCAATGTGTCTGTTATGAAATCCGCCGACATGAGATTGGCAATCTTGGATGGTCATAAACTACGCTTCTTCTCCCACCTCATTTGGCAAGAGTTTTTCGCTGCCATGTACCTCATGCTTTATACATCTGAAGGTATGTTTAATCAGCAAGTGGACTGCTTTGTACAGACAGGTTGGGAAGTGGTGGGCAAGTTCTTTTATGGCTTGTGTAACATCAAAGTTTACGAGAAGTTACGTTGTTTTCATGGAACATGTTCAGTGGATGTGTGGAAAAATCGACGAAAAAAGTTGAAGGCTGTAGCAATAAACAGCATGAAATCTGAGTGCAGATCACTGGACCCAAAAAAGAGCTCCGCCAAAAAAACTTTTTTGAAAAAAGTGAGAAGTAATGAGGACAAACGATGTATATCTGTAAACAAAAACTGGAAAACCTTGATACAAACCTGCGGCTGGATTCATGAAGCTAATGATAACGACATCACTCAAGCTGCCGCAGCATGCCTTCCCAATCTTATTCTTGTACCATCCTGCACTTCAGTTATTTCAATTGATGTTGCGAACCTCATATACGTGTTGCAGTCGGTTGAAAGGCCTCGAAGTCTGGTGCTAAACAACTGCAATTTTGTTGGAGAGAGCCTTGTGACTTTGACTACAGAATTAGCTGCTTTGAAAAATACGGTATGCAGTAATAGAATAAGTTATTCTATCATTATTAGAAACACTGAAAGAGATTGAGGAAAAAATATTTCTCCTGTATCTAATTCCTGGATATAGAGAGGGCAGTATTTTTGTGGGCGCAAAACTATCGTCCCATAATTATAACATAAGACGTATTGGATTTCGTATCTGGCTCCTAATGCTACCCGACGTAATAGCAATATCCTTGCCTTAAAACAAACCAAACCTATTTCGAAAATTCCACCTAATTCGAAATAATTTTCTATCTTGTGCGTTTTTTTCCGACTTGTGCTAAGAATTTGGATGAGTGTTTTTTGTATAACTTCAAAATATTTAATACGATTTTCTAATCAGGGCGTTCAGGAATGCTAAAGTAATGGTTGAGAGAAATTTCTTGTTTGAAGAAATTGTGAAAAGTGGTGAATTTGTTATTTTCTTTGGTGTCATAACAATTAGCGCTAATAAGTTGACAATAAGAAAAATTTGAGATTTGGTTGAACCCATCATAAAGATACCCATCATAAAGTTCTTTTAACATTTAGTGTTGAAAGCTGCGTGCTTTCTTTATTTTAGATATCGTTGGAGATTGGACGCACCATACTCCAACGATGCACCATATATGCGGTTTGATCGCTGGACGCACCACAACCTAAGCTTACCAAATATTTTAGAAACCGTTCAAAAGTGTTCATCCATCCTTTTACTGGCTTGAACCCACTTTTTTGCAATACATATGACGTTCACCTGTACGAGATATTATTTTTAATGTTACATACTGTGTGGCTTTTATCATGTCTTTCTACTCATTTTCTGTAGCAAGTTTACACTGCCATAGTCCATAACAACTATTGTGCAAAATTCTGCAAACAAATCAAATTTGCCGTGGCAACTCCTAGTCTTGCCCTCGCGCTTGAACGGTAAGTGTATAACATTCAATTCAACTGGACGTTCCTTCTGCACTGTCAACACCAGAGAAATATGAGATGCGTTCTAATCGAGTATCTCGCCATGGCATGCTAATTTTAACGTCTATGAGGCTAAAGCAAGTCCAGTCCATTTGTACTAAGCTTCCAGTCCGGTTATGTCTTTGATCATGTGAAGTCAGAATTGAGTCATGGTTTGCTTGTAAACCACTTCAGATACTTCAATTTTTGCTGTCCGAGCTTGCTATACACCATGCGTCAGAAATTGTTCTAAAAGGCAGTTATAAAGACGTGCGTATTACAACATTACGAACTACAAGCGTATCTCCATGGGGTGCCAAATGAGCATTTGCAAATTTTCCTTCCATATTCTTCCTCCAATTGGAAATGAAAATCTTGCTTAAAAATCTTGCTAAAATCATGCTTATTTAAGCAATAGGAAAAATTCGTTGGTTCAATCACGCACTCAAATTATGTCTTTCTCCATGTCTATTCACCAAGGTATTACATTGCTGAGTTTTCAATTCATCCACTTCGACACTTTCTTACCAACAATATTTTGAGTAAAGAGGATCTCACTGTCACACGAAACACTTTGATAATCAAGAAAAAATTTTGATTTTGAACACCACTTTGTGAAGAGGTCATAAAAATTAACAGTGGTGTAAGAAAGACATTTGCATACAGCATTGCACTTTCTATCTGGGAACTTTCAGAATGTATAGAGGACGTATAAGAGAACTGGTGTTTTTTCAAAACAGCTGCCATTTTATCCGTTGATCGCGTATATAGACAGAAATGACTCGGCTGTAGGAGACTGATGGAACAAATGTAATATCAAGGAAATGAAGGTGTAAGCAAAGAAAGTAGCCTATAAGGTCCGGCTTCAGAACAAAGTCAAACTAGACTTCTTCGCATCTCCAAAGGGGCGCCGAATTTAATTTTTCAAGCTGTGAAAGCATCCGCCTTCAAGTGCTGAGGGACATTCTGACAAAGACTGGACTGCAAACACTCGCAAGCCAAAGCAGTGTTCTGAAATATCATCTGGCGTCTCCGAATCGAAAGATAAAACACTGTATGGATTGATCGTTGACATCAACGGCGCCCTCCTCATCAATATGAACACTACCCTTGGCAACTGGAGAGAGAGCCATACCAGCTTCTTTCAGTCAGCTATTGTCACACCGCCAGATTCATAGGAGGTGCGCCTCGGGACGGAAAACATAATCTATACTGCAGACGTTTCCTAGATGTCAAATCACTGGCAACTGGGAAGCCTACACCTTGTGATAAAATCCGACCAGACATGATTGAAAGTTTGAAGATATTATCTGGATAATTGTTTTTGTCAAGTTTCATTAGGTCTGTAAAGGCAAATGTAAGGTTTAAAGGCAATTCCAAGGTGAACTTCATACATTTTATTGTTTGCTGTTAGCTGATGCAATTCTTAATTAACCAGTTTATCGCTGCTCTAATTGTACACTCTTCTACAACAGATCGAAAGATTCGTCTTCTCCTTCAAGTGTTTGAATGACAAAGATTTATCAAGGATAGTGAAATGTCTGCACCTTGTCGAAAACCTCACGTTATTCGCCTGCGGGATTACAAGTGGAATGGTGGTATTAATATCAAACAAACTGATGCAATCGAAAAATGCAGTAAGAGCTTTGGTTAGTTCACTTCTGAGAAAAAAGAATTAGTGAAACTCATGTTTTCCTCATGTTTTCCAGTGTGTTCATTTCAAAGAAGAGTCGAAATGAATTTTTAACCTGTTTCAAAATCCCATCACGCGTTTGAAATGCTTTCATAATACAAAGTGAAATGCAAGGACCGTCCCCAAGCAGAAATGGCGTTAGTAATATTCCGTCGAAAACCATGAAAGTTGCTGCACATCGCAATCATTCTTTGAGGAAGGGTTCTTGTGTTCTCGAATGTGGCTTCTGAGCCCCAGTGCAAACGCACAGACAGTTGCAAGTAGGGCACTAGTAGTTAGTGGCGTAACTGACGGTGCCAGAAGTTCGAACTACCCCTGGAAAGCTAAAGGTAAGAACCGGGTTTCATGCAAATGTGTCACATGACAGCTGAATACCATTCAATGTGACCTACTACAACTAGGATGTCTTAAATTGGGAAAATCAATTGTCGTTGTATTTTACTTGGTTTCTAGTTCTGCTCTACACAGTTATACTGTACTTAGTACTTTTGACTTGCAGAAATTATTCACGCTTGCGAATTTCTAATGTTAACTTCCTTTTGTTTTCACTATGCATTACCACTTCGCTAAAAAGGAAAGATTATATGTAAGTATCGTGCATGGATGTCGACTGAAATCAATTTCCTATGGTCTTGCCAATTACCAGATGTTGAAAAACTCTCATTGCTAGAAGAAGGCTTTTTGTTACAGTAAAAGGAGTATGTCATTTGCTTTGTGGCTTAGCCTTTTGGTGCGGTGGCGTGTGGTCAAAAACGTTTCGAACTAATTTAATCTTTTTACGTTCTCATGACGTTTGGTAGTTTTGTGAAGGCGTGATAATGTAACAAACAGGCGCCAAATATCCATTTTGTATCAATTATATTTGTTGGCTGATCATCTATGAAACATACAAAACCAATTTCTGTAACCCATCAGGACGTCAGCAAAAACTTAAAATTATGTACAATGGCGTAAATAATTTCCTGCCATTGGATACGTAAGCGTTTCCTTCTACTACATTTGCTTTGGTTGTTTTGCAAGATCATTTAGTACATACCAGTACATACTGCAACTCTTCCAAACAATGTAAATTGTGTTGACTTAGTTTATAAAATGTATTTGAGCAAACATAAGTTAAGATTTTAAGCTGTGAATTTCCCATACCAAAAATGTTGCGGTAAAGGCTAAAAATTCTCGGTTTACTTTCTCTAAAAGTTTCATTTCTAGTAAAAGTGACTGCTCACTGCAATTAATCCATCCCTTTTTCTTCCATATATGCATGTTTTTGTGTATGGAAGACATACAAGCATATTTATTTGAAAACACTGTGAAACTTCGTTGCGTTACTGTTATAGTATTTCAACGAAGAATACATTTGGTTTTCGCATCAGAATTAGTGGATGGAAAGATTTGTTTTCTCTATACAATGCGACGTTACTTCGTTAACCACAGGAAGCTGTTTAGAAAAGAATATACACGCAAAGCGATGCAAAAAAGAAGCTCAATAGACGTTCAAGAACTAAGTTTGTAACTATTGATTTGCCTTCAAAATAGAATTTAGCAAAATGTTAAAACTGACATTTTTTTGGTGAAAAGTTTGTTTCAGTATAGCTGCGCTTCTGCGCTTGACACTTACTGATAAAGAAGTCCATCAACCAAGGAACGAAACCTGTTATTATAAAGCGCACGTTCTTGTCAGGAACATTATTGTCATGAGACAAAACATTTTGTTCATTTCATTTGTGTTCCATTATTTTTTCTACTTCTAAAACCTTTACAACATATTTTTGCACATTGGACAAATTGAAAGTATTCCTTGCTGTCACCTACTACGTTTTTGCCTACGTTGGGCAGATTCAATGTCTCGACCTGAGCAACAATATCAAAATTGGAGACGAGGGTTTTAGAGCAATCATCAGGTCGTTAAACAGCATATTGAAGGAGCTAAGACTGAGAAACTGCGGATTGTCGAGCAGCGAATTAAAGAATTTTGCAAAACGTCTGAACGAAACTGGGCACGAGGTGAATTATTACGTACTTTTGCTTTGGCTTTGTGACGAAACTATGCCGTTGCTTTTGATTAAGATTCAACAAGTTCTGAGCACCCCAATACAGGTGTAAAGCTGAAATAGTGGTGTTTCAAGCTGAACTATTTCACAGATTCAAACCCTCGATCTCAGTGAAAACAACATCGGAGATGATGGCTTTTTATGGTTAGTTACTGCTTTACATCGAATTCAAGAGCTTGAAGTATGGAGCTGCAGAATTACTCACGTCGGGGTGGAACGACTGACACAAGCATTTTTCGAAACAAAGCACGAGGTGAGATTGAAAACTTTCCACTTTAAAGCGATAAGCGATGTTATACTTTTATAGCGTTTTTCAAAATACTTTGGATACATTTGCCTAATGGTATTTTATTTCAATTTTTTGCGCTGCAGCACTAGATCAGGGATGCATAACTTTCATCTGTGCCGCCGCTTGCAGTCGCGATAAAAATTTGTGCGGTCGTGCACATGTAATAATTTAAACTATGGGTTATGGCGGCCATGCATTAATGAAATCTCCATCTACTGCAGGGGTTCCCAACCTTTCTCTGACCATGTATCCCTTCAGCATTTCCACAGATGAGCGTGTACCCCTAAATTTCTCATCCTTCTACATACAGGGTGTTTCACAATTATTGAAACAAAGCGATTGGGCACAAATCCAGGATTTTAAATGATACCACAATAATGATTACATTTATTGAAAGGTGAAAAGATAACATTTTATAATCT
>JGI24158J21664_10002557_pt1 | contig 22217 bp, 12 predicted proteins | sample Ectturendosymbi3_FD_21664 | JGI IMG/M metagenome (IMG submission 21664)
ACAGATTTTGCCTATAACGGCACCTCTAGAGGATTGCATAAAGAACGTTATTGCCGAATTGACATTATAAGCGAACTGAAATGCATATAAAAGATGCCATCACGACCAAACAAAATGTAACGTTATGGGCGAATTGACGTTACAAAGGAAGCCGTTATAAACGAATTCAACTGTATAGAACAGATTTAAGTAAGGTTTCAGGCCCCATTTGGATTAAACTAAAAAGTTAATTTCAGGGCAAATTGTTATTTTCAGGGCAAATTTTTTCCGCCCCCTCAGTAAAATGCCTTCCCGTACGCCTAAGTTCAGCGATGAGTATCTTCATTTGTCATTCCTGTCGACGTGTAATTTTTTGTTTGTCTTGTGTGCAACTGCTGTATAAAACCATGAGATACCAACTTTAACTCTGAGCTGATTGAATAACTTTCACACGAGTTATAAACTCCTTGCTTTGTTTTGTAAAAAGAGAAACTTAAACCTATTTTGGGGAGATCAGCCCACCATAGCCTCCTCGCAGTAGCAGGCCTGAGTACAACGAGGAAGTTTGACATCGCATAGTCGTTTTAAAGGAGTAGGCCTACACATGCGCGTCGGAAGAGGGTCAGAGGGCCTTGGCCCCCTGGATTTTGAAATTTGACATTTTCTTATTACAATTTAAGCAAAAGTTTTTTTTTAGTTTCGAGAGGATAAATGAAATTTTCTCTTTTGGTCCCCCCTAGAAAAATCTTTTTGGCTCCCCTTGGAAAAATCCACTATTGGTCCCACTTCCTCCCGGAAAAAATCCTTCCGACGCCCATGGGACTGTACTCAGGCTCGTAACCAGCTTCGGACACTAAGCGGGGCAAAGAATTTTCTGAGAGGGGCCCAAATTTTTTTAAATTTTTCCGGGGGGGCTCCGGGCCTGACTGTACTCCCTTGTCAGAATAGGCTACTACTCGTCCATTTAGTTGAAACAAAAAACGTTCAAAATTCCACCTACAAAAATTTCTGTCATTTAGTGCTTCATTTTCGGTCGGGTTATCCAGATTTTAATAAGTGCAGTATTACGAACATCACGCATGATAGGCTACAGATGCATGAATGACTCGCGATTGATACTTTTCAGAAGCATCTTGTAAAAGTTATGCATCATTCAGGTTCATAAATTACCCGCGGTCGCTGTTGACTCCAAAATCACAAACTAATTTCTTCGACGATTGCTAGCTGTTTGCATTAAAAGAGGTTTTATTTTGTTACTTTTTGCAATGAATAAATGCATTGTTGATTCTGTTGATAGTTCACAATAACTAGATTGCTCGCAGTGTTGTCTGCTGCTATTTAGCACGCTATGAACAACGTCCGTGCTGATTTGCAACCAAAATTCTCCAACAATCTGTGTTTATCGGTTATCCTTGGTGCTTTAAAACACAAGCGTTAAGCATGTGTGTCTGATTCTTTGCTGGGAAAGGATTCCTTTCGATAGACAGTGCTTCAAGCATGTATCACTTTCCTCAACAAAAACTCTCTGCAAACTTTCACAACTTGTTGGTTACTCGTTATCTCTTAAAATGTTTTATACGGACATTTCGCAACTGATAGTGATGCCGACGTCACCATCTACTTCCTAACAGTTGATCTCGCGTCAAGTGGCAAAAAAATTTCGTTTTCTGTTCATGATATTGACATTCATTGTTGGAAGCTTGTCTGGTATGGATTTCACAGGTGTAGAGACTACATGAAAAGCTATTTTGCTGGAATACGCCAGCGTCAAACAAGTTGCACAAAGTAGCAATTTGGACGTTTAGATGCAACTACTCTGTAGCCAGGGACGGATTTAGGGAGAGCGGGGCCCTAGGCCATCTTAGGTTTTGGGGCCCCATGCAAGCGTGACCTATTTGGCCGTTTGTCTGAAAAGCGTGAAAGTATGCCCTCTTATGTGTAGTGCCCCCGCAAAAATATATCTTTCGTTGTGCCGACTTTGGTTCTACAATTGCCTTAGATCTTCAACAGAAATTAACGCCTTTCCTGCACTCTTCTACAAAACAAAAGGCATTGCAATCTTTTCTTGGAATTTATAGCAATTTCGTGTAGTTCAGAAGTTCTCTTCGTTAAATTCCCGTGATTTCTAGCGTTTTTATTAGGTTCGTTGTTCGGATATATACATTTTCATGCGGGACCGTGTTGCCGCCCTCGAAAATATCGTCTAGCTGTCGATCTTATTACCTGTACGTAAACTCCTTTTTTTGTAGTAATAATAACCACATGTTTTATGAAACAAACACAATCCATTCAGTGAACACAAGGCGTACTTACGCCGTTTTGAAGTTGTCATTTTCCAAGCAATACAAAATATAGTGTTTTAATCCTCTGTGCCATAAGCCGATGGTAAACAGCATGGAGACCAGTTTTGCATACCAGCAAAGTATTGTCGCAACACCTGCAGCTAACCATATGAAGTAAGCCCAACGTAGACACGTTTCACCCAGTAAAGCTCACGAGAAACTGTTCTAGCTGATTTAACTAGCACACAGAGTTTCAACAAGCAATCTTTGTTTGCGGGAAATCTTTTAAAAACAACCAAACGTAGGATGCAATACTGTTAATATTTCTTTTCAGCGGAGTTCTGCATTGCAGTGTCTGGCGGTCTTGCGCTGTTGCGAGCTTTTTGTCAGTGGAAAATTTAACATCAATTAAGTACCAATTTTTGTTTTTCATTCTCTCACGCGCAGTATTGTCGTGTTGTTACCGTACTGATAAGTCTAGAGCAGATATTTGGAATTCCGCTCGTTTCAAAGTAAATTGTAAAGTTATGCCTCTGCGCAGTTTCACAAATTTTAGCTAATATTGAATCGTCATAGGAAAGAGTTGCGCAGGGCCCTAGGCCATGGCCTATGCGTAATGTCTTTAGCCACGAACATAGGCGTATGGGAAGGCATTTTACTGGGGGCGGGGCGGAAAAAATTTGCCCTAAAAACAAACAATTTGCCATTTTACCATTCAGGATTTTTGAGCAACTGTACGCTTGCCCTGAAAAATAGAGTTTGCCCTGAATTCACTGCATTGAATATATATTTTTTGATCATTCAGGATTTTTGAGCAACTTGCGCTTGCCCTGAAATTTTTCACTGTATTGCAATATTTTTAACTATTCAGCATTTTTGAGCAACTTTGCGCTTGCCTGAGAAATTTTTCAAGCCGGGGGGCTGCCGCCCCCCGCCCCCGTCTCGTTCGCCTATGGCCACGAACGTGCCCGAGCGCGTCATGTTGTCTGACAGGCACAGGAACCAGATATTTTGAAAATAACTTCCAAATGACACATATTTGCTTCCCGCTGCAGACATGCGCTGTCACTCAACATGATTGGTCTTTGACATGATGGTCGCTCGGTCCACTCAAGTAACACAGCTTGCTTTGAATGTCGATGTATTTGTGAATTACAAAACTATAGATTTCTTTCAACAAAGTTTGCTTTCGTAAAAATAGAAGGATATACACAGTGGCTTTTGATGGAACGTGTGTGGATAGCAGAAAAGAAGGAAATCCGTGAGGTTACTTGAGTTCAAACTTGCCGTCGAATGATCCACTCGCTGTGACCTTCAGCTGGCACTCTGGTTCACCCAGTAATCCTCTGAAGGTGAACACTGCCTCAGATGTGGAGTCATCTCTGAAAAACAAAAAAACTATAAACAACTGTAGACAGGTCGAGCGGCATTGGGAATTACCAACAACAAGGAAGGAAAATCACGAACGGTGATTAAACATTGCTTTTTTTCTCTGAAACATCGAAAACGTGACACAGTTTTCAACTCAGACTAGAAAAATTGAAAAAACGATGATTTGCGTGAGTCTATAGCCACGAGTTTACCAAGTAACGCACGGTTGCATGATACTTTAGCTAATAAGGGATATAAAAAATGCAGAAACGTCGCATTTTCACAATTTCAGATTAAAATTTACTACACGCCAAGCATAACATTCATGGTGTAAGAGCAGGCAAATGCTTGGGGGTGCGAAGGATTTTTGGACGAATTTTCACAAACTTGCCCAAACAATGTTTGTGCGGCAAACTTTCACAAAAATGATGAAGACTTTTTCTTTTGGAGGTCACAAAAAATGTACCATGTTTTCTGTGCGACGTCCAAAATAGATCTTCACGTTTTCTTTTTTGGGGGAAAGAATGTCAAATTCAGACGTTTTTCATCAGTCAGTCTCATTCATCAAACAAATAGAACAAAGGTGTTGAAACATTTGTGCCCGAATATTCCGGGATTTTCGACAGATCAAAACTTTTAGGGGTGAGCTTATACCCCTGCCTCCTACATACTGTTTGGGCAGCAGCCATAAGTGTAGGAGCAGGTAAATTTTTGGGGATGCGAAGGAATTTTTCCCGAATTTCCTCAATCTTGCTCGAAAAATTTTTGTGCGCCAAACATTCCCTGAAGACCAAAAAACAAAAAAAGATCTTCAATTTACCTCATCGGGCGCCATTTTTTTTCGAGATAAAAAAGTCAAATTAAGACGTATTTCGTTCAGTCTCATTTGAAGGTGTCGAAACAACTGCGCCCGATTTTCAGGGATTTTGCCCGGATTTTCGATAAATCAAAAATTTTGGGGGTGCCCTTGCACCCCCAGCTCCTACACCACTAAAACATTGCATCTCTGTCATAGCATATTCGTAGATAGTCACGTCAGAAATTGACTGAAACAGGCAGAAGAAAGCGCTTCGGTCCGTAAACTGAAAAAATGACGCATTATTCGCAGGAATGTGACTCGCGGCCTTACGTGGAAGCGTGAGGTTAACCTGAGCGCCCAAAATTGAACTTAATCTGAGCTCCCAAAATTGATATCTGGGTGTATTGAGGAATAACTCCATAAATTACATATTTTACATTTTCACCCTCAACTTACTTGTTTTACTGTTGCTACCTTTCCGGACCCGTACACGAAGTCTCGACCCAAGGACATCGACCCTTTCTACTGCCCCCGCGTTGAGCATGGGTTCGCATGATCAACGCAAAACAGGACAAAATTGAACAGGAATCCGTATCACACACATACTATTACTATAATTCCGACAAGTACTCTTCATATCTCGAACTCTGATATATATATTTTTAAAGATCTGGATAACGCTTGGTTTTTCACAGACTTAAGTTGGTCTCGCTTTGATAAAAACACCAAATCGTTGTCACGCACAAAGCAAATCAACAGCTTTGCTTTCTTTCAACCAGAGCCGTTTTCATCATTCGTTCGATTAACAGTTCGCTACTGGATTAAAAGCGCACTAAGGTTTTCAATATCAAATGTGACTGAAAGCGTCGAGAATTCGGGGATCATCTTTTAGGTGATTTCAGACGAATCGCTGATGCATCGTCGTAAAAATGTTGCGATCGGAGGGCCCGAACGGCAAGCACGCAAAGCTTCACACTGTGGCAGCAAGCAACAACAGAAATCACTAGTAAGTTATAACGACCTTTGCTGTGCGACCTCGCCTACCTTCAGCAAGGGAAGCACTTATGGCTTTCAAAACTTGTATAGTTCAGCAAATCGGTGCAGCAGGTCGTGAATTTATCCCAAAGTGCCCTAAGCAGACCACAGAGGCGTATTTCGAGCATCTACTGAAAATATAATTCAAGTTGATGCACATTTTGCAGTTTAGCTCGTGTGTTTCCTAAGCGTCGTGTAACTTGGTGCGGTAACTGGCAAATAAAGATCTTAGAGGTAAATCTGCTTTGCAACTGTTTGGTCTTTTAATTCCAAAAAGGATGACAAAACGTTTTCCTGGCCAGCCTACTCACAAAATATCCAAGCGCACGAAATATATTCCATAAGTTTCGAGCAATTTCAAAAAGTTTCATCATAATGTTTTTTTCCGTAAACGAAGAGTGTGATTCCCATTTTTAAAAAGTCGCAAGAAATATGTTATGACATTTAAAACTTTTCCATCTAGGATGTTTTCAGCCATTCTGATAACGGTGGATGAACATTTTGCTGATCAAAAGTTTGTCAAGAGAACAAGACCTGCGTTTTGTAAATAATGTGCAGAGACACGTGTGATTTGTTGCTGTTACCGTTAAGTTAATGCAAAAACAACTCATAAAACTTCGAAACTTGGGAAGATCGCATGCAATGCCATTTTTTCTTCGGTTTTGGGTAAAAAATAATAGAACCGCACAACTGCGGCAACTAAACAACCGAGCTATGCTCAGGAATCAACGGTCAAAACATTTTTCATGTCTGAGGCGGGAATGGACGGGGGCGCAAATGGAACACAAGTTACCGTGCGTTTTAGATATACTGTATATATATATATCTATTGTGCTTCCTGTTGCGAAACAAACCGGGTAATATGTATGGTTAAAATCGGCGAAACGCTACTCCAACTGACGCGGGGGACGGAATACTTCAATCATTTCTAGTTTTAATTTCTCTGTCAGGCAGCATGGTTTATTTTTCAATTACCTGTAGGTCACCACATCGTTGCACTGGAGTGTCGGTTACATTAGAATACAGCAGGGGTGGCCAAACTATGGCCCGCCGATCAGTTCAATCCGGCCCGCCAAATACCTTGCACGCTTTTTTAAAGCATCACGTTTCCGACTGCGGACAGCTGTGACTGTTGCCCGTCACATAAATCGCACTGTATCCGGCCCTCCAGTGGCCAGGCGCTCGCGAATTCGGCCCTCGGGTCAAACAGTTTGGCCACCCTTGGAATACAGTATTAGATTGTCAAGAAATACGGTAAAAAGTTCATTTTGGATTTAACAAACTAGTTTTCGGGGACGTCAGTTTTATTCACAACTTTGGCACAAACACGGACAGCTTGTCAATGGCAAGAATGATCCCCGCATTGCTAGACGCCATTCCTGTTGATTCCACACCTCAGCGAAAAGCCATCTTCGAACTAACCTCGCAGTGAAGAAAACAGTCAGCAAGGACTTGTTGCGGGCGGTGTGGGACTCGAAAGCTTCCAAGTTTCCGTATTCAGGCTCGATTCGAAACAGGCCCGTGCCTGAAATAACTAAAACCAAAGATAGATCCTTTTTCCCTGATCCAGTAAAACAAAAAAGTTGCTCGAAAGTCGAACGCAAACTTAGGCAAAACAAAACCTGCTCAGGAAACCTTAAAATGCTATATGAGTCAGGAAAACTGGGGTATAATGCTACCCATAATTTGATTACGTCTTCCTGGGACACGTGACGTCCTTTCTTTCCGTACCAACCATTTTTTACTTCTATACGTCCATTGTTATCACTTTCGCAAAAAAATTGTATCTGCGCAGCGAAACGTACTGTATCATACAAAGTTTATGCACTGCGCCACCAAAAACGGGATTTTTGTTGGTACGTAGAAAACGTCATGACGTCATGCGCCTGTTAGATCCGTTTTTTCTTCATANCAAGTCATGATGTAGGAAGACTCTTCANATATAAGGTATCNGTGGTCATATCTGGCCAAACAGGTTTTGCACTTAAAATTGCATTGAAATGTTAAGGTAGTAAGGTGCCNAAAATTTATTACACATCATGTAACCATGGGTAGTGTAGTATCCATATTTCCTATATATAGGCTTTCAGGGATATTTTTATATAATAACTCTGGCACCATGCCATTTGTCTCTGAAAATCAGGAAAAGTCATGGAAGCACAGGTTTCTACCATTTTTCTAAACATATGAAATCAACAAAAAAACAGACGTCTGGGTAGTGGATCACGCAGGATTACTGAGTAGGGGAAAAACACAAATGAACGATTAGTTCGGCCAGCACACCTTCGAGTTCTTGCTTTGACCTGGTACAAGTTTCACTCAGTGGATACTTTTCGCATCCCTTACTACATGCGCCGTAGAGTGGTGTTCAAAGCACATTGTACCTGATGCATATACAGGTGTCCATCCAGATTTTAAGGTTTGAGGGAGCAAAATACATTTTGGGAGGGCAGGATTTTTGTTTTTATTACATGTTTCAAACAAATGTTTTTGAGCACAGCAAAATTTGGGGGTGCACAAAAACATTGGGAGACACTGCCCCCGAATGCCACCCCCCGTGGCTATGTGCCTGTGCATACACGGAAAACAGTTTTTGTTACCGAAATTGCTCTTTGCGTGCAACGTAGCGTTTGAAATATGGGATATTAGGAAAGCAGACTCTAACCTTTGCCATGAAAAACCACAGTAAGATCAATCGCAAACCACGTTTCAGCGTTTCGGGCGCATCAGCATGTACCTTCCTTTGTTACTTCCCACCAGGTGTCCGACTTCGACGGGTTTTTGATCAAGATTTCTCGAGAATGTTCTTGACCAACGAAACACATTTCGAAATCTACCAGCGTTTCTGAAACTTCGAAGTATGGGCACGCAATGGCGCCGCAAAGCGGATGATGCTGGGTGACCCCGTTGCTGTAGAGGATGGTGAGGTCGTCTTTGAAAACTGAATTTAAAAAAAGGAAGTACTGGTTATTTTACTTTTGAAGCGTTATACACAGACAGAACATTTACGAAGGTAAATAAATGCAAAATATACGCAAAAGCTTGTATTTATTTATTTTTTAAACCGTCCGGAGAAATTGAAAAAACAGACGAAACGCACCAACATCCTCCTCTTTCTTCCTGGCTCCGCTGGCGAGAGAATTTTCGATCTTGGCGAGAGTCACGCCGTCGAAACGGAAACCGACATGTATCTGCAGGAAGTTGTTAAAAATCAAATCGTTAGTTTGAGTTCGTTTCACTATTGTCTGATTAAAGAACTCTCTTCAAATTTCGTCATTATCTGTATTTCGTTTCAGAATAAGAGATATATTGCAAAGTGAAACCTCATTATAACGTGATCGTCAGGGTCCAAAAAAATGCCAGTGCGAAATAGTAATAATTTCCTACGGTGAAAACATAAATCAGATAAACATGCCCAATAGGGCCCAACCTTTTTCAACTGTTTCGTGTATTGTCAGAAGTTTTTGTTCGACCTGATTATGGGTAGTGAGCAGGCCCGTAACTATAGAGGACGCGCAAAGAGGCTTCTCCCCCCTGGAAAAATGTGTTGGACAGTTTAGAACAATGGTTTAACCATTTTTCTACCACGCCTCCCTCAAGTAATTGTCCTTTGTTTCAAGCCCCCCTGACTTTAAATAAGCTGTAAAAACAAATGTATTTATTGGTAAATTTAACGATTAAACTTTCCATCTTGTAGGGCGCGTAAGGGCTCGCGCCCCCCTGAAAATTGATTGACGTCCTCTTGGGGGGGGGCGCCTCCCCGGTTAAGAACCACTGATTTGAAACTATTGGACATAGTTTAAAAAATTTGGTCCCCCTCAGAAAACTCTTCGCCCCCTGGTGTCCCAAGCTGGTTACGGGCCTGGTATAGTGAGGCTCACAAACTTTAAGGACAACTGCCCTATAGCGTTTTGAAATCGTAACAAAGGGCCAACGCATCTCCCTTGCAGATCGGATGCAACTGACAGTTTGCAAGAACGTGTGTTGTTGAAAGTATTGTGACGTCCTATTATAGCATCACAACAACTTATTTACAGCATTATAACCACCAGCTGCAGTCAAATCACCGACATGTAATCTTCGTCACTTCCACTATATCATCAGCTTAGCTGTTTCGTTTACAGCATAAAATCAGGCTCTCAGATGAAGGAAGGTGCGCGATTTAACAGGAACAATGAGTTGAAGATTCCGGAGCGCAACAACAGCCCTTGCGGAAAAGAAACGCTAGAAGAACTTTGCAATGTATGAGAAAACAAGTAGTCACTCCTTTAACAGTCCATGAAACTTCGCAGCCGTTATTCTTCGCCACTGCAAACATCCAAGGTGCTTTAAGCGTTAAAAAGTCTTAGTATATCAGACCGATTAATACTGACTGAGCAAAACCAAGGAAACCCTGTTGTATTAAAATCTCTTTAAAGAACAAGAAGTAATTTCTTTCTTAAGAGTCTATCAGTGCGGATTTCTTTATGCAGCAAAGCATGAGCAAAACAAGGAAACATCAAGAGCTTAAAATACGTATTTTTTATTTTTGTACGTCAGGATTTTTGGGTCTTTACATGCGGGCTTGTTTAAAGATATGAATATAAATTGGCGTTGGTACTCTTCTTCATCCGTTTTTTTGATTACCCACAAAAACGTGGCTGTTTACAAAAAAACTCCACAGTGGTGCGTTTGTTACACCACAGTGGTGTGTTTGCTACGTAGAAATAAAATCCACCAGTTCTTTTTTGAAATGTTTAAAGTGATTGAATAACTGAGAAAGATGTAAACGTGTAAGCCAAAAATAAAGCCGTGCTGCAGTAGCACCATCACACTTAGATTTCTTGCGAAACCCAAATTGAACACTGAAACGGCAGTTGCAGACTGTGATGTAGAGAGCTTAAACTTTGTAACGGCAAAGTTCGCTGCCAGCCGATTGGAAAGCAACAGACTTGTTTATCACAATTTTACGCAAATGAATTTGCAGCTGGGACCACTATTGTTTCCAAGTAGCTTCACAGGGTTTTTACTGTGGTTGTTCCTTTCACTGCGGAAAATTCCGTTAAAAGTATAACGTATTTGAATAACAGAGTCGGTCGTGTCGCAGTGAAGCAATTACTAAATATGTTGGTCGACTTATGCCGCTGTGCACAATGCAATTTGCGCTATAACATGTACTTTACTCTGGTCACTACTGTTATCCTATATTTAAAACTGCAATCATGTCTGGTGATGCCAGCAAAGCTTGCAGCGTCTGTTATGTCGATACCGCGACCGCCATATTCGGCAACATCTGCGACAACTTGCAGAAGGTTTTTACAGGACATTACGTTTGAAGTGTAATCACATCAGCAACCTGTCGGCCATCAGCTTTCCTACAACGACAGTTTACCTCGACCTGCACGGTAATTGTTACGGTACAGTTATGAGTGCAGTCAGAGATGGCACGACAGGAAACTTGTCTGCTTTGGAGGCTTTGCGTATTGGAAACAGTGTTTACCAATCAACAAGTGGAGATCTCGTTGGATTAACTGAATTGCGCTCGTTAGAAATATCCTACACAACACTGTTTTTGTGTTTCCTGCTGACTTTTTCAAGCCAACACCTTCACTGACAAGTATTTACCTGACTGGAGACAAAAACTTAAACCAGGTGGCATTTCCCGCCAACGCTGAGAAAATCTATTGCGAACGTCTTATAAGCGCGACATTGCCAGGGGAGTTGCCAAGACATTGCGGCAGCTAACGGTCATAAATTGTCCGCGGCTCAACTTCACATTCAGCATGCTGGAGGGCCTGACACACCTTGACACTGTTTACATCGGAAGTATGCGGGTGCTTGGCGCCCATACCATAACCCTTGGGTTGACTGCAGCAAGCAACCTGCGTACCCTTAGGCTTGATGGCCTCGGGTTAACCAGGTTTTTTTAAGGCGTTTTATGGACCCGATTCGGGTCCCTAGAATCAGAGAAAATTATCATCGGGTCCCTACAGGTCCAAACCGGGTACCTAACATTTTCCTTAAAAAAAAACCTGGGTTAACAGTCTTCGATTCGGAGTTCTTCCTGACGCCTGGTGGTGTGAATTTGCAAGTCCTGAACCTGAATCATACGCGATCTCCATGGGTACGGTCCGCCAGTTTCAGTTTTTGACGACGACTTTGGGTGTAATAGTGGGGATTGCTGGTCGCGCCGCACTAATGGGTTTTGCCGTTTTCCTAACACGCGCCGTGAAGCGGCATCGAAGAAAATGTAGTTACGATCCCCAAAGTCGTCTGGCTATCGAAGCATCGCAGTCTTACAACAACGATACGTTGAGCCACCACAAATACGACAAAATCAGCAATGAGCAAATTAACGAGACACTATACATGGAAATGACGAGTAACAGTACTACGGTATGCAATTCAGATGAAGCGACAAAAGAACTGGCCTTTGTCGGCGACAAACCAGCCAGAATTGTCGTTTTTCGAAAATACAGAAGAAAAAAACCCTACAGTAGAAACACAACACAAGAGCATGCATCCCCGCGATCAACAGCGAATGCCCTCGCAGCTGAGCCACGGTGAGCTTCCTGGTGCTTCTCAGGCCAAGAGCGAAAACAGCCGGTCATTATACGAGGATTGGTGTTTAATCGAACGTGGGGAACCGACTCAGCCTTGTAGATGCAGAAATCAAGTAGAGGCATGGGCTTCCATATCAGCGAGCAGCTTTTACGAGAACGACTGCATCACTAGCTCTGCTGCTCATGCGACAACACCAATTGTGTCCCAACCAAAAATGTACGAAAAAGCGGAAGACACTTGCCTGGAAGATGTGGCTGCGCATTTGTACGCCCTTCGCAAGGAGCCAAAGGCCGCTGTGACTTGAAACGATTCAACTTATCTCACTCCGATCAAGCCAAAAACACTGCTGAGGTAAAATCACAGAAAGACGAAGAAAATAGAAAACAATACTCAGCAAGCGCTACGTTTGATAGCAAAACGCAAAAAACAAGGTCTTTGCTGAATGTAGTTGGTTATTTCATTTTTCCGAAGCTGGCACATCGACAAACCCTAAGGTTATCTGGTCACCAATGTTTTACTTGACCAATGTGTTACTTTCCGGTATTCCATGCTCAAAATTAAGGAACCTTTCTAAAAAAAGCTAACGCAAATGCGTTTGACGAAAAAGTTCAAAAATATGCTTCCAGCGCCAAACGTAACGTTTTGAAAGGTTGAATTCGTAGGAGCTCTAGTTAGCTTCGTAAGAGCGATGAACGCATTGCTGCATCGATGAATGCATCATTGCAGGCCATTAGGTCTCTATTCTGCAACTTTTTAAGGAGGAAAGTCATCATCAAATACCATTTCGGGTATTGGCCGCATTTTCTTTGCGTTCGCCAGTATTAAAAGTATATTGCGGTAAAAATGTGTTGAGCTTTCCTGGTTGTTACTATGACTTTGTTTAATCATATAAACGCATTGTTGCGCATGTACTCAGAGCAACAGAGACATCTACTTACTTCTATAGACTGTTCCCTTTACACTATAAGAGCTTCACTATACCTCGGAAGGTCTGCAGCCCAAATGGCCCCTGGTCCTTCGCAGTCTCCCACTTCACCATGCATTTTATCAATCGGTCTACTTGGAAGTCATCGCAGCACCATGCAACAGTGCTAAACATGAAAGCAACCGTGTTGGCGCCATCCATGCGTGTGTTCTTTGCTATGCTAGTGTCACAATGTCACGTACACACCCATGCTTGTGTTTCATCAAAGCAACCGTGTTGGCGCCATCAAGCGCATGTTTCTCTATTACCGCCGCATATCTGTCTTCGTGTTCAAGTCTACTGCGTTGCGTGTGGGAGTGAAGATGTCATACAATACAGTCATTCATTTTTTAGATGGACTGAAGGACATGCGCCGTATGCCTTCTCACAATCTTACTGAAAAAGCGCACGCTTTTTCACACGATTGCTGGAGCGAACCAGGAGACGATCGCCCCCCTGAAACCTACGAAAGTAATTTTTTCACCATAATTTTGTACAATTCAGGAAACAACTCTCACGATATAGATTCATTTTGTCGTCCATTGTTTTGTCACAACAGGTGTTGTGAAATATACTTCACCTCTCTTACAGTAGCGAAACCGTTATGAGACTTGCCTACCTANTATTACTGAAATCGCCCCCCCAAGCTTACTGGCTAGATTCGCCNTTGGAGCGAACACCGCGCAAACCACACAGAGCTTCCACCTCGTTCTAGTTACGCTACTCTACCATTGTTCGAACATACACCTGGCACCGAATCGGCGACTACTTTTGTGACTGCGAGTCGAGCAAAGCAAGGCTGAAGTTCGCGACGGTGTCGTGCTTTACTATATAAGTGCTACATTATCGTTTTGATGTGCTGTCGGTCGCTTACAACGTTTTCGTCATGTACAGTGTACCAACACCTTTATCCGTATCTTTTGCTTACGACGAGATCAGATTCATAAGACTTTTGCATGACAGTACATTTGCAGTTATAAATGTTTTGTTTACGTACTCAGTGTTATTTCAAATGCAAGCGGCAGAGACGGTATTTTTTGCGAAGAGTTCACGGCGTGACACTTCGCGACAAAGTTTGATTGACCTAGTGATAACCAGTAACGTATCTGTGCCTTCCAAGGTGACTGTTGGTGAGAACGTTGTCTGAGAAACGAAGTGATTGTTAGTATCCGCTGACTAACTCTGCCTTTGTTTTTTATTCTGTTTGAATAAGAAAAACAAAAAAAGTGAAACGTAGGTGTGGTGCCAACAAACACCAAAAGGTGGCGAAAGACCCACAAGGAAACAGGCCATCAAAAACGATTTCCACACAAATTGGGAAAGGGACCAACTGCAGTGAAGAAAAACGAAGTGCCGCAGTTGTGAAATTCGTAAAGTCCTGAATGTCGAAANACTTCGAACAGCCGAATAGAGAGATCCCAGCCAAGACGCTTCAGCCACACGACCAAAANGACCCAAGAAAGATTGGCCAGAAGAGTCCTGTTGTCTGGGTCGTAGCCATGGGGAGAATTCGGTGGCAAGCCCTACCAATTTTTTTGCCCTCCGAATTTTGTTGTGCTCAGAAAAATTTGTTTTAAACATATAATGAAAACAAAAATATCGCCCCCATAAAATTTTATTTCCCCCCCCAACTCTTAAAACCTGGTTACGGGCCTGCTGCTGGCTACACCAAAAAGAAAGCGACCATGAGGTCGACCAGGGATCCGATGGCGCGATTACATCTCCGACCTGGCTTGGTCCAGTCTTAGTGTGGAGCCAGCAGCACTATTAGAATTGGCTGAAAACCTTGAAGTGTTTCGAGACCTCCTAGGGTTGCGGCCACGCGACCATCTTGAAAGGAAAAGTGACCACCAGTTGGTTTTCCAGACAAATAACAAGGAACACTTGAAATTTTTAAAAGAACACGCAATGCCAACCAACAGGTACGGCAGAAGGTGAAATACATCACAATCGTCGCGCTCTTTTTCTGACGTCAGACTCTTACAGTTAGATGCGTCTTCCGGTTAACAGTGGCACACACGTCATCGCACACGTTGAAACTCTTCTGATCGGCAGTTGACNGGTATTTACGACTTTGCACGGATGATTTGTGTTTGATGCAAAGTAAAGGTTTGCATTACGACTATCAGGGCCCAGCATTAGTGGTCACAAGCTAACAAAGATTTTTGTTTTAGTTTAGCCGTTCAACACTGCGAGTTTGTTCCATGATATGCTTTTAACGGACAGGACTTAGTTTTTCGAGGTTGGGAATGTGCACAAAATGAATAAACAGGTGCGAAACATTTTGAACCAGAGACGAAGTTATGAATATCTGTTTTGGAAAAGGTTTAGTAACGCATTGATCACACAACTGCATCAAGTGCACCCTATAATTCGAGAAACCCGCACTGCCCATATAGTTTGTCCGTGACACAGCACCCTCACATGAGCACGGGGTATGTGAGAAGCACACTGCCCCCCAAGCTGCGCACACGCATCTTACACGCTTGTACTGACATGTCTCAATTTTGCACTGATGGTTGTTGAAGGGCCTGATATGGAGAATAGGCAAGAATTTTTCAGTTCATTTGTAATTAGGGCTTGCAACTACCCAGTACCGCACAATGAAATACAAGACAATCCTGTCATTTTAAACACACCGAAATCGCCTTCTAAGAGGGTGTGGTAGCTGTATCACGTGACCTGCAAAGCAATGCTTATCATTTCCCCAAGTAGTTCAAACGTTTAGTTTTTCATTCGAGTGATGCTTGAAATGACTCAAAAAACTCCCGACGCTTGATAGCTGTCAAAAAAAGAATTGAGAAGAATTTGTCTTATGACATTATTGCACAGGTGCTGTAAACGCTGCGAACATATTGCACATTGCTTGCATGCAAATAACAGAAAAAAGAAGTTTACAGTGAAACTTAGAGAGGAGCACAACAAGCGGGCTTTGAGATGGTCTGACCACATGCTGCGGTGGCACAGATTACAACCCTTTTGCCAAACAACGCCCAGTCCTGTCTCACGAAGTCGGATCAGCAAACAAGTTGCGGCACGAAGTGCACCACATAATTTCGTAATACAATCGTGGTGGAGCGAGTTTAAGGCTTAAGTAGACAAATGCGCACGAAACGATTTAACGGTTTACATGCAAGTTATGTCTGAATGCAAAGTAGTTTTTCCTCATGTTGACCGCGCACAGTGATAAGAGCACTAAAAATCCGGATAGTAAGAAAAAAAGCCAACACTGATCTTCAGGGCAATTACATCATCACCAAGATTTTTTACTGCACAGAATAGAAACGACACGAATCGCGAACAATATTTGACAACAAAATTGTACGAATTGCTTGCAACAAAGAATAGGTATTTTTTGAGTCAAGCTCACCTCAGCCAGCATTCACTACCGCATTGCTTTTCGCAATCGTAACGAAAACGTCGTTAGAACGTCAAGTTTGGAACTAATTACCGAACTTATGTTCTTTTGGTTTTATCGACCGTTGTTTGACAAGAACTTCAATCAAAGGACGCAGGAGTGAAGTCGTCTTACCCTCGACCAAACAGAACAGCATTTGCTACCGCTAACGCCGCAGTCGGTGGTAGCTTACAACATTGGTTCCAGTGCAGCGGAATCCGGCGACTTCAGCGCCACTGAATCGCATTGTGTATCACTGCCAAGGGTTTCCTCAGGAACACGTGCGTACGTGACCGTGTCCACGGTGCTTCCGTCGGCCGCTTGATTTGACTGGTTTGAGAACGAAGCGGAAACGGGTCGTTTTCTTCGCACCACTTTCCAAAGCACAAGAGCGAGCAGCAGCAAAAGCAGAAGTGCACCGGCGACCGCAACAACAACAATCAGCTTTGCGTTCGCGACATGAGGCGCTTCATCGGATTTTCGTGATCTGCCGTCCACCATCTCGCAGTACTCCGTGAGCTGAGCGAAGCTTTTTCCAAGCAGTCTAGTCGGTTGAGCGCATTTGAAGCATTTCATAATCGGGGTTGGTTTCGCGCTACATGAATGGGAGTAAGAAGTGATGTTGCGGAAGACTTTCATCAATTTGCAGTCACAATGCCAAGGGTTTGAGGCGAGGTTTACCGTCGCAAGACTCGTCGAATCTACGCGACCTATCGCGGCGATCTCGTTGCTCGACAAGTCGACTTTGCGAAGGCGTGGCAGGCGCGCGAAAGCGGATTTCTCCACCGCGCTGATGAAGTTCTTCGATAAAATCAATTCGGACAAACTTTCGCTGACTAGAAAACTGTTCTCAACGCGCGACAGCAGATTTCCAGTCAGATCGAGAACTGCCAAAAGTCGCAATTTGGCAATAGAGTTCGGTTCGACGAAAGTTATTCGGTTAAAACTCAAGTCGACCGACTTCGCGTCAGGCACACATTTTAAGTACGAAGGCTGCAAGTTCGCCAAGCCGCCGAGAGAGAAGCGAAAGTTCGTCACGCCCATGCTTCCGTTCAAAAACGAAATGTCAAGGTGGGAAAGAGGCAATTTGTCCAGCGTCAAGTTCCTCAGCGCCGGCAAATTCTGTAAGCGCAAGCTGTTAATGTCGGAAATAACAGCGCTGCTCAAGAAGATTCGTGTCAAGCGTGGAAGATTGAAAAGACTGAACTTCACCAGGCTCGGCAGTCGCTGTAAATGCACTGATTCTACGTCGCCTTTTACAACGGACAGATTTTCGAGAGTTGGTGCCACTGGAACTAACACGTCCATGCTCAGAGAAGGCGGGTTGTAATTTTCTAAAACCAGCTCCTTCAGCTGGCTTGCCCCGGTGAAAGTCCTGGAGTAGTATGTGAGGTTTGGGTGGCCAATTCGCAGGACGCTAAGATCCGGAGTCGTTGAGAAGGGCTCCATTTCGGCAGTAAGGTTAAATGCGTTGCCGCGCAAATCGAGTGACTGAATAGTCGATCGAATGTTGAAATTCAAAGTCGCAATCCCGCTTCCGTACAAAGAAAGCCCGCTCAGGCTCTTCGCTTCAGCGAAAGCAATCATCGATACCACGCTTAGGAGATTTCCCGCCAAGTTCAGGTACTTCAGCTTGAGCAGATTGGTGAACATGTGCTTGGTGACGAAATTAAATCTGTTGTAACTCAGATCGAGCTCGCGGATGTTAACAAGTGACGTAAATGCCCCATATTCGTAAAATCCCATGCGAAGTAGGTTATGCGCCAGGTGGAGTTCTTGCAAGCTTACGACGACTTGGAAGAGATCAAGCGGAATAGCGGAAAGATTGTTGTACGACAAGTTGAGAAAAAGCAGGTGATGCTTGCACTCGTCGACAGCGGAGACATTGAAGGATGACAACCTGAGTTATAAGCACTTTTCAAGAGAGTGGCAACTGACCGATGGTCAAATGTCTAAGGCGAAATGATCAAAGCGAAGTGTCAAACCCACCGGTTACATTATTGTCAGACACACACATACGTTGAGCACAAACAGCAGTCAAGCCAGAAAACACCACTAGCATACGCGGAGCGTATTGAACAAAAAAACGCATTTAGTTTTTTGTATTTGCTCGCTTTTTTCCCATCAACGACATTAAACACATTCCACCGACCTGTTGTGGGTAAGTGATATAGACTTGATGCTCGCTGGAAATATCCAGGACACCTCGGTGATATTTCCGCCATCGCACGCGTATTTTTCGCCACTGCAAACGCACTTGTGGGTGCAACGCAACACTGCAGTGGACGATGGGGTTGTTTCGACAGAAGCCCACGTGACAATGACGTGTAGTGCAGCCAGCACCGATAGACGCATGGTGGAAAGTCGGCCAGCGTTCAGAAATTTTCAAAACAGCACGTGTTTTACTCTAGCAATTAAAATGTAACGAAGAAGCACAGCAGCCAAACCAGACAACTGTAAAAGATTTCACTCGCGAACATGATTTTTCAGCCTTTTGTCTGTAGCCAACGCTTAAAGCAAAACGACATACGAGCTTCGAAAGGAGATTTTAGTATAGAGATGTTCAAGATCAGCAATATTTTGAGGTTAAATCACATTTAAAGCGACTTGCAGCTTATGCAATCGCTAAGCAGCTATTTTAAATACGCGTGGTTAAAAAGTATGCCTGCTAACGAATTCAAATCAGATTTTTGAATGGCAGAAATTCGTCATCAGTGCACAGCTAAACAACTGTCGTGGACATCTTTTTTCCGCCGGCACAATCGGAAGCAATTGGCCCTTGATGCTATTTAAACGTATTCCTTTCTCTGGCTGTTCATCTCATTTTGTTTATCAGTTCGTATTTAACAAACCTGCAAGTGCATGTAAACTTAAAACACCTTTTAAATAAGAACAAAAACAACAGAAAAGTTTTTTGATATATATTGTGCTAAACTTATCGGCTCGGAGACTTAAACGGAAAACTATGGCTCTCTCTATCCGTGATTGCTAAATCATTTCACTCAACGTGACAAACCTGTGCTTAAGCTAAGCCGCAAGATGTCATCTGAGTGAAATGGATAACTATGCCGTACAAGCCAAAGAACGGGAGCGTACAGGAAGCATCACGATGACGAAGCGACAGGTGATATCAGATAGTTACGTGCAGGATATGACATCGCTTAAGAATAAGCCCTCGGGTAGAAAATGTAGAGAATAGTAACTTTGTCCTCTATATGAGACGGGATACTCACAGAGAAAACAGAAGCGAAGCAATAAACTTGCAAAATCGAGGAACAAAGATGTTAATCTAATCCTTTGTTTGTAAGCTTTGTAAAACTGCTAAGAAAAGAACCAAACTGCAATTGCTGCCATTCTTCTAAATCGGGTATGAAGAACACCGGGGAAAAGTACGACAAAGGTCAAAGCAAAGCCAATAAGCGCATTTGACAGATTTTCAGAAGTATACAAATCCCTTTCGCGCGCCTGTATGAAAAAATGATCAGCGGATGAAACTTGCTTTAATGTGACAGATCTGCCTCACCCTGAAAAGTACTTGCATTTGCCATCGATATTGGCAGGAAGGTGATTACCACTACGTGGCGCTAAATGCGAGTCACGAAAGCAGGCGCGATGCCAAGGATGGTTAGCGACGGCGTGCATTTCCTCGAAATGACTTTAAGACGTTTGTATTGCGTTTATCGTCAATGTCACGAGAAACCACAATATTGCCTTTTCCGTAATCCGTAGAAATATTTCAAAAGTTCAGAGGTTAAGAAATCAAACGTTTAAAGGTCAGGTTATCTCGCACGATCTTGCGCTGCGTCGGTGTCTTGGAAAAAAACCCTCACAACAGCAGTGCTTTCGCAAAAAAGGCAACGGAGCCGGATTTTAGTGCAAAAATATCTATAGGTGGTTTGCAGAATTATTAAAGTTGGAGTTCACAATGCCCAATAAAATATAACAGTGAATACAATAACATTGGTTCAAATCAACTGGTTCAAATCAAGTGTCCGTGCAGCGTTGCCGGTTACCCTGTGCCTTGTCAAGTTTTTCCACAACACTACAAAGTTGTTTGATCAATTTCAAAGAATTGAGTGGGTTTTCTACACTTGATTTTCGCAATACCGTTACAGGAGTGATTCCCAAACTTATCTTCATACAGCATACGTCGAACTTCAGAAACTGTAAGGTTATTGAAGCGCAGTTCATGGACGGAGTTAAATACTGTTTCTGAAACTTTTTGATGTGCTGGCCAGGATAAGCACGTATGAATTATCAGTGCGGCAATTGCAAAAAAGAACACGAAGTACTGCTTCACTTTCCCTTCAGGTCCAACCGGTTCCCAAACTTTTGCCACTTGTGGACCCAGAGTACAATTTTTTTTTCTAACGGATCGCCGGCCCTCGAATCGTTTAGTTTCAGATCATGCGAAACCGTACGTGAAAACCTGACGTGGTGGGGAATTTTGAACAGCAGGCTTGAGCTATCGTATACTACAGCGCAATTGTTACCATAACCGATACCAAAATATTTTTGACAAGCGTGGTCACGTTTGGGGTGGCATGACTCGCAGACCCAATGGCTGGGAACAAGTGTTAGAACAACGTCCGTACGTCTGGCTTGTCAACGTGGTAAAGGTGCTTGCGACTTTCTCTATACGTTTTACGTATTGGACTATGTTTGGCAAAAACAATTCTTTGCTTATTTCGGTGTCATCGAATTGTTCTCTTCATTGCTTCAGTATTATCATTCTTTTTTACATGGGGGCAAAACTGCTCAGCAGAAACTGCTGATAAATGCAATCAATCGTTGGTTTTGTCGTGACGCAATCCCGTCTCATGCTATCACCAAATATTTATAAAATACGCAAGAACTGCTAACACCTTTTGGGGAAAGCTAGGCCAATTTTTCTGGTCGCTTAAATTTGAATGCATGATATTTTGCTCACATCGTAACGCCATTATCGTGTAAACGGATTACGCATGAAAAACCTTACATACAGGGCAAGAAATTTTTACTTATTTTTATTAACCAACTTTTCCCTTTCAACTACAAGCTGCTTCGCCTCGAGAAAGACTGCTGCCCAAATGACCCCTGGTCCTTCGCAACCTCCTACTCACTCCCACATACAAGGTGAAAAGTTGGTTTACTTGGACCTTATCATATAGAAGCAAACAGCGATGTTAAAAATATACCAACGACAGCTTGTTAATGCCATCTATATGCGTGTTATACTTCGTTGTGTGTTGGTTGGTGCGAAGACATCACATAAACACATTAAAAATTTCACACGAAAAACCACCAAACGAGGCTACTTCATTGCAACCGACAGCAGCAAAACCGAATCTTTCAGGTGTTGCGCACATGATCAGCATCCATCCATGAAGCTGCTGTTGTTACATTACGAGACTCCGTGTGGGCAGGTATCTGTGTACCTTTACGCAGTGGTAAAAAGTGTGACATAACCGTTCAGAAGTTTTAGGGAACTAGAACGCTTATTTGGTTTGCGTCGATATTGGTCTGATGCAAAAACCTACAATCTTTTCACTAAGCTTTTCGAATGAAGAATATGGTGTTTTCTCCCGCTTTTATCCCTGTGTTCGAACTGCACGCAAACTGCACCCCGAAACACGTGTCTCCAGTCACAGAACTTGGTCTCGTATCGTGACATCTGCCCAGCCTCCCGCCCTGGAAACAAATCACTTGTTAAATAGACGCGTTTTACTTGTTAGGGGTAAAATCGAATTCTTGCACAAATGCTCTGCCACAACGCCGTCGAACGTCGAGAATTGATGCGCCAGGAGTGGCGTAACTGACGGGGGAGCAAGGGGGGGGGGGCGAGCCTCCTCCCGAGCAAGCTAAATG
>JGI24158J21664_10002559_pt1 | contig 22208 bp, 15 predicted proteins | sample Ectturendosymbi3_FD_21664 | JGI IMG/M metagenome (IMG submission 21664)
GCAGTCTGCACCTTGCCACATTCACACAAATCTGAGCCGCACAGGCCCATAAATTTCATGTTGGCCGCAAATCGGCCAACACCAGTCCTCAGGCGGTTGAGCTGAACCCAGGCATTTCTGGGGAGGCTTATCAGATTGAATCGTAAGGTGTTGAAAGGCTTACGAAAACTTGATGCGGTTACGTTGATGCATCCTGTTGACATGGGCACCCTACAAGTTTTGTTACAGTTGCTCTGGCTAAAACCGCATCAGCAATAACCACGCGCGGTGTTTCTGTTTTAGGGACTTCTAATTTGTGATATAGCTAGCGTACTTGCATTAGCAATGCACTGAGCAAAACGTATGCAAAAAGTGCAGCTTACATTGACGATATTTTGGTCGGAAGTTCAGAATAGCTTTCGGTGCCCTGCATTTTAAGGAAGGCGAAAAGTGCAGTCTCGTGAGTAAGATTAGCGCAGCTGACCATCAATGAAAGTGAGCACTGCACGTAGGTCCACAGCGCGGTGATTTATAATGCCTATATACTTTGTGTCTTAAGCACACCGTCGTTTGTGTTATATTTCGCGTTTTTTATTTAAAACGTTTCAAAAGGTTTCAAACCTTTCATATTTTTACGTGTCAAACACCTTTCCAATTTTTTGAAATGTTTCACAAATATGTGGCATCACACTTTTAAAAACTGGCATTTTGTATGACTTCCATCAGTTCGAGTTAAACGCATTTACTGTCGAGGGTAAAGGCACGGTAACTTGTAGGTCTTTCACTTCTTGTCACTTGACTAGGCGAAGTCAACAGGGACCCATAAACGAGGTGTTTCCCCTGGGGGCCCAAAATTTCTCTCAACGGCCCTGCTGGTGGGCACATTATTGTAACCTGAAAGAAGCCATGCTTTGAAGGTGAAAACGAGTAACCTACAGCTCGAAAATTAGGCTGTCTTTACATAGGCATAGCCAAGGGGGTAAAAGGGCCAAGCCCTTCAAATTTCAAGCATATCTTGTCGTTTTGTGCTTCAAGAAGCGGTGTCCCAAACCAAATACTGTTGCTCGCGTAAAGTAAAAATATTTGTCCCCTCCCAGAATTTTGGGCTGGCTAAGCCACTCTGTCTATCTGTAGAAAGTGTTGATCTGTAATATTGGCGGGCAGCGCCGAGGTTTCGCTTTTACCTCTAAAGTGTCTTGTTGTTGTACTGCGCTTTTTCAAAATGATTTTTCAGTGTTTGCAGCTGGTTAAGTTTCCATGAGTTGTCAAACATTGAAATGTTTTGAAAGAAGGAAAAATATTTGAAAACCGACAAACAAACTCGCTGATTTTGTTACGTTTCATTAGTTTACATCTGTGAATGGGAACCAAGGGCGTACGCAAGTGGGGTTGGGGTTAAAAATCCTCTATGAGCTTGATATTTTACAAAATCTTCATTACCTGCGCAAAGGAGATTAAATGTGTTCGCATACTTTTGCTTGTTAATTTGTCGTTTTAATGCAAACACCACGGAATAAATTTGCATGCAAATTTCAAGGAACATTGTAAATGGGCCAANAAGTAATAACTAGATNTTGGTGAGAATCAGGGTGATCGTCTGCATCCAGAAACCATCTCACCACTTTTTGCAGACCTTTCGTCCACTACACATGTTTAAGATTGTGCTCCGCGATAGTTCACTTTATGCGAAATAATTGTCTTTATTTTGTCTGCTATGGCTGATCAGCGCAAGCGCTGACCGCATTGACTACGTTATCAAATTCTGCAGCATGGTAGAACTGTTGCACGAGCGCAAAAACAGCAGTTTTTAACATAGAAGCATTTAGGCATTTGATAATGTTTCAGCAGGGGAAAAGGAAAACTAAGTTTTTTTGACTTCTATACCTAACAAAAAATTGAAAGTTTTCTTGCGTGCTTTATGCGCATTCTCAATTCTTGTGTAGCAGGGTTGCCAATTTGGATTTTTTGAAGCCAGATTTTGAAATTCTAGCGTTTTTTGAAGACCTTTGGCTTTTTTGGAAATAAAAAATACCAGAAAAATCTGGCTTTTTCTGGCTTGTTTTCAGTCGGATAGGCTTGGCTCTGGCAAAACATTGTGTGAGCTGCATATTAATTGCAAATCTCTTGCGACTAGGGTCTATTACCATGCAGGGTGCACAGAATATTGCAAAAATTTTACTGTTGCCCTAAAAATGATCGATGTTATTAATAAAAAACAAATGCCCGACAGTGTAATTACGGGGAAAGAATATGCTTCTAAAGATTGGACTTGCCTTATATCGATGTTTTTGTCGAGTTTTGATGTCTATTTTGTGTGTGGTTGTGCATGTTTTATGTTTATATGCCTCAAAACTGCTATCTGGCTTTTTTGGGACAAGGCCTGGCATTTTTGGTGAAGGCAGGTTGGCAACCCTATTGCCTCGTTTAGCAAGATTCGATCTTGCAAACCGGGGTGTGCGCAAGCCAGTCAAGGTGCACACCTATGCTCGACTGTTCGTGTTCGACGAGACATTAGCGCAGCCTCATTTTGCAGTTGTAAATTGCTCTGACGCAGTGATGAGTGTTTTAAAAATTTTCTGCGTATGCCACTGACGGGAAACCATGCTGCCATTAAAATCGGGTTTTATTTGAACTTCCGTTTATTGAAATGAAATTTTGCCTGATGTTGCCAGTCACGTGACATGGCACAACCCGTGACGGACACACACGACACTCCGAAACGAAAAACGTTCTGATTTTACACGCTGTGCTTGACACTAAACTGTTGGATACTTGACACTAAATGACAGATAGATGCTCGTATTTTTAGTCTGGGAGCATGGGCGTTAGAAGGATTTTTTCCAGGGGGTCAATAGTGGATTTTTGCAGTGGGTAGCCAAAAGGATTTTTCCCAGGGCAGGGCCAACAGTGGTGAAATTTCATTTACCAACTCGACACTATGAGAAAAATATTTTTCTACTGAAACGTTAAAAGGAGAATACTGAATTTCAAAACACAGGAGAGACCAAGGCCCCGCCCCGCGTTTCTGACCCTCATGTCTTGTAGACGTCTAAATTGACTGACATCGTTTGCTGCAACGATCTCTTCCATCAGTTCTGAGCTTAGGAATGTACGGCGAATCAAACAGACTGAAGAAACTGTGGTCTGGCGGTTAGAATATTGTGATGAGTTTTACACCGCTTTTAAATGAACAAAATACGACAACGTTTAGGCAAAGGAATATAGCCTCGTCCTATACTCTATCCAGAACGTTTTCTATAAATTTGAAACCAACATCTGGTGAATAAATTACGTGAATTGTTTATTACTGTGTGCGTTCAATCACATAGAAAATGTTCAACTTCTTGTACGCCTGTTGGGGTTTCACGCTCGGTGATGTTGTACTCTGCACGTTCGTTCCACTGGCAGATGGCGCCTTGGAGCATGTTACTTGCAGAAGTCGTTGTGGACCAAGTCCGCTACCCGTGGTAATGGTAATAGTTTATTCATGCATTTTTGCGAATCAGATCACGAAGTAACACAAATGCAACAAGAGGAAAAAGAACAACATCGAAGAGCTTAATTAATTACATGCTGATGAGAACATGTAAACAACAAAAACTTCCGGTTCAGCAAATTGATGTGTTCCATACGCGGTGCAAGTGTGAAAAGTTTTGATGCAAAAGACACGCATGACGTCCCTTGTATTTCGTCAAGCTTGATTGATCGTGCGGCGTTCTGGGCGTCTCACGTGACATTTCGAACGTTGCTACCTTGCCGCGATCCCTTACAACAATAGGGCCAAGATAGCGGATGCTATTAATTCATGGAAGATTTGGAGGCGACGCAGAGAATATGTGGAGCCGTATCCACCTCCGGGAACGACGGAAACCTCTGATTGCCGTGCCTGATACTTTGATTTAGTGTTTGTGAGGATCAGACGAGGTATACTTTCAAAGCGCAAAAGAATTCAGTTGCAGAATGTGTTTCGGTGACTTACTCTGCTGACTGCAGGGTGGTGATTAGTCGTTGTCGGCACCACACAACTTCTTTCATTTATAATTGCTGTAGATAGATCGATATCATTGATTGAAGTATTTGACTGGCGACGCGCGTTGCTGGTCGATTACCGCTNANATGTGCGCTTTTGCCAGGGCTGAGGATGAAGACTGTTAAGCGATAAGATCTCCAGGGAAAGATCGCTACAAGAATCTAGCCCAACATATTTGTGGCTTAATTTCCAANGAATCAAACGATTTCGAAAACTGCTCGAATAAACATTGTCAAAGTTATGTCGTTCTTTTCTCCTATTGATTCATACATTAATNCTAATTTATGAGTATGTCGGCACGCACTGATCACGCGCTATCGCCAGCAGTTTAAATACGAAAAGAAAAATACCAGAATCTTACTACGAGCCTTAAAATAACGAGTAGACGATAAGCAAACAACGCGATCAGCGCGCAATTCACCACGAACTTAATAAAACGTAAGCACTTATTGTTTGGTTTTCCTGCAGCCTGNTTATTGAATTGTTTAATCTGGCTCGTTTGAATGGCGTACAGGTCGGGTCGGTCACATTCCACAAAGTCCCCACACCCTGCCGCAACTATCCTGTGCTGGTAATTTGCCTTCACAATTACGGNTGCATGTACGGCTNGGCAACACCANAAAAAGGAGCGTAAGAACGGCAGAGTTCCCCTGAACCATCTGGCACCTACCCAAAACGCTGTGGAAAAGAGGACACAAGATTGCTTTTTGAAGTGATTTCACGTAATACAGTATAACAATGCCGCTACTACATCTGTGTTCATAAATTGACAAGGCAAAAACTGCTCCAGGTAAGAGAGATGTGTAGCCTGAAAAGAACAAACAAAAAAAATGCTGTTATGAAATCTGATTCACTTATTATTATGGGAGATTGTTACCATTTTTGCAATAAGAAGAAGTTTGAAAGCAGTATTTTGACAAGCCTTCAAGCTGTATATGGCAAGTAACAAGAGCCACTGCTGCTCTGTAAGTTCGGTGCTTTTTGTGTGCTCTGGTCGTTAGTAAACCCATTAACATCGGCGCGTTTGAACGTAAAAAACTGAGCTATGAAACGTAACATCGTTTTGGTCTGCTGTGTAAAACACAGGTGCACGGTTACGCGGCTGACCCTCTCTGCATTCAAACAAAATTATTGGATTGAGTCGTTGCTTTGCAAAACACATCTATTCACGTGGAAGAAGAGGCCTGCTTTTCCCGCACGTCTCTCGTGGCAGAAAGATTAAGTTTTTGTTTAACCAAGTTAATTACGACCGGAAGGCGGAGCGGTCTTACAAAGACATGTTGAAGCCGTGGGCAAGTTGAGGAAGCGGTACAAGCGCCCCAGCAGCATTACGCTTTATTTTTGTTAATGTTTTTCCTTTTTTTGATCAAATTTGCTTTCTTTGCTTCTGGAAACGGGAAAAGAGCAGAAAAAATAATTAATTTCTTATCTGTTGCGTTTATCTTCCAGCTCACTGGTAGTACTCAGTGAGGTTGGTGAAGGCCTGGTATTGCTCGAACGTGAGTGGCTTCAGTGAGTAGGCCTATAAGAGTGAAAACGTTTTTGGATACAATGTCAAAGAGGAGCTCAGGGTCAAAAAGCAAGTACAGCACTTAAAGCTGCAAGCGTTTGTTAAAGAAGAAATGCACGGCATAGAGTGAAATGTGCGAGGTGAGTTCAGGCTATACGTACAAACGTACGTTTCAGGCTATATACGCAGTTCAGGCTATACGTTGTGGTGCCATAGGCGTAGCTAGGGGGGGGCAGAGGGGCCATGCCCCCGCCAAATTATTAGAAAACATAGTCATTTTGTGCTTTGAGAGGCATTTTTTCAAACAAAATAGTGTTATTCGCCTAAAATTAAACATTTTGGCCCCCCCTAAATTTTTGCCCCTCCCCAATTTTTGGGCTGGCTACGACACTGTGTGGTGCCAGCAGCATTGGTTCTGAACACTTGCGAATAAAATGCTGGCGCAGCGGAGATTGCAGCCGAAGGTAACTAAGGTATTTGACAAGTCTTTTGGGGTTCAAACACACAAGATTTCAGTTCGCTGATTCCGAAATTGAAATCACAACTTGGTCATTAAGTATTGTATTTTTCTAAATTAAACAATTACGGGAATGGGGACTCACGATACAAACGATGTTCTCAGGGGTCCTCTTGCAGAAAAAGATTGGGAACCTTTTCACTGGGTTGTATCGTTCGTGCAGAAACTTGAAAAGGTTTTGACTGCCAGTAGCTAGCCACGGGCCTCAAACTCAAATTGCTCCGAAGGCCAAATGGGGACTAATAAAGTAACCCGAGGGCCACATTATGACGCTGCTGACGCAACAATGGCGTTACCTGAACCTTACTAGAAACAGCTTTTACACCTTATTTCCTGTGAACGGTATCATGAATTATCTATGCAGTTCATTTCTATCCGTCTCTACGTTTGTTTAAAAGGAACTTATTCATTCGCTAGCCGAGAACTTTTAAACAGCCGTGAATAAAGTAAATAACGTGCATGTTAATTATTTGAAAAATTTCAAAAAGTATCGCATGTCGCACAAAACACCACGCTTGCGGGCCACATGTGGCCCGCGAGTCGCGTATTTGAGTCCCCGGACCTAGATTGTGCAGGTATTGAGGGTTCTAAGCTCGGCTTCCCCGCCTAATCAAGGGCCGGGAATCACAAGCCCACTGCTGCCGTGAATCTAACGTATAAAGAGCTCTGAAAGGTAAATGGAATTGAGTAAAAGGACAAAAGAAATTGTACCAGTTACGACGGTACAAAGTTTGTCAAAAAATACGGTACAAAGTTTATTGTTTTGTTCGTTTACTTGATAAACAGGAGATTTTACCCAAACGTTTAATTGATTTCATTTATGAATTGACTGGTGAGCCAAGTCAAAAGACCACTCTAAGTTTGCTACATTGCTGTTGTGATTGCTATGAAAGTTGCCGCCGAAATGGTCTTATAAACCAGTGAGTTCCCCGGTCAGATTTATTTTAAACTGGTATTGCAAGATTTTGTATCGTGCACTCTCAAAGTTTACACTGAAGTCAAAACGATTTAGATGCATGCAGCTCATCTGCCGAACTTCCTGTCTGTGCGAGGTATTCTAGTGTCACGCAATCCCAGAGTGTTATAGGAAGTTCGCAGTGTCTTTTTTACGGCGTTTTGTCATTCAGCCTTCCTTATCTACAGGGCGTGACATTGCCGAAAGAAATATTACGTCTTCGGTCATTGCCGCGTCGCTAACAGCAGAGCGTGAACTCGGCGAGAGGTTGTGTTGACCCAGATCAAACACGCCATACGAGTTCGCCGCATTCCGCCCAGCAGCCGTGTTTTCATAGCACGTGTGGCGAATGTCGAGAGGACACGAGTTGTGCGTGCCTGCTGTACGAGACCAAGGCGCGGTGTGTTGGCCTGTAAGTACAGTGGTGTTGTCACGAAACAGGGAACTTTGGAATCGGCAAGATGTTTGCAGGTGATTGAAGACAAGGAAGACTGTTTTAGCAGAGATCGGAGCATTCTTTTAAACGGCAAATTGCGGCTGTAACCGTGAAAACGTTTTTAGGTCTGAAACTAAGGAATTCGGGTTGCAGTTTGGCAAATGCAAATATTATGCTCTGTTTGGTAACGTGCGAATGAAGCTAGTAGAATTTGCAGAACTTACCTGAAACTTTTCTAGTCAACGCTGATAGCTGTACCCTGTCGAGCGTATGAGAATTAGAGCTGAAATCTTCGACAAAAGCTTATCTGCGCTTTTTGAAAGATCTGTTCGAATGAATTGTTTATATGTTCGTCTTTCGTGGCATCCGGGCAAGAGCCGCGTACGAGCCAATTGGAACATGGAAGATCGCTGAAGCGTAACCGATCGCAGTGGTGAAACATCGGCGAGGTGAACGTCGTGGTGCTCACCATACTTCTTCACATTTTTCATATCCTGATATTGCTCATATCTGTCAGAACCAGGCTAATAAACTTTGGTTTTGGGCATCAATACGCGCACCAGGCACTAGGGTTCTATTTAATGGATCTGCGTGAAAACCGTGTTNGCAGGTAGAGCTTTCCAACTTAGCTGTGGCAGGTGTGTGTAAGAACTCTATCAAAAAAACGTTAGGCATCCAATCGCGATAGCTTCTTACGAGACANCCCAGTGCCAATGTTTTGAATCTGAACAGAAACTACCTGGTTATTAACAGCTGACAGAAAATTGGTGCGAATGAAGATAGCGCAATTTCTAATGCCACACAAGGAAGAAAAAGAAACCAAGTTCATCTCGTCACCTTAAAAAGATCGAATTGAGCCATGTTTTATTTTATAATAATTTCGTTATCTCTGAGGAAAGTAACGTTTTTCACCTTTGGAAATATACTGATACGCTTCTTACACTGAATTGTAAACGACGCTTTGGTCTCGCAGCTTGTGGTGTCCAGGTTGTTTACCGCGTAGACTTCAGAATTGGTTAGCATGAAAAGCAAAAATAATACAACGTGATGTGTTTTCTTCCTGCGAGTCAGAATTGGATGCAAAAACAAAAGCGTCATTTACGCCCACGTTATGTGTTGGCAACATTGGTGCTCTTAGTTCCATTATAACAGTTGCCAAAATATAGCGAATTTGAAGGCGTTGCATGCCTAGCACGCGGTTTTGATTTTTAAATCTCCCGTAGTAATGAATAATGATTTTCGTTTTTGTTGTCCTAAGCCCCCGGCCTTTATGTCAGTATGTATTCCATCGTTTCGGAGTCTGTGGCGTGCCACATATTGCGAAGTTAAAAGCAACCTAATTGGCAAAAGTTTTTTTCGTTTTTTTTCAGCCTAGTTTTACTTGTGCACCTTGTTCATCCTACAGAATCATTTTCAGTGCACTGTCATTGGCAATCAATTTTTTCTCCTAGATGTGCCGAAGCTATCCATCGTTTCAAATGCTTCAGAGGACATGTGTTTTGCGGTCTGCTATTGGTATTCAGTACAAACTGATGTTGCATTAGGCATTTTTGTCTCTGTGACTTTCTTTGTTGAGATCAGACAGGTCTTTTTTGAGATCACGGTCGTACCGTTGAGACGTTGCCTTTATCCTTCATGATTTTTGTTGACGTTGCAAATGTTTTATCTTTTTCACGAAAGTCAAAGATCGCAAATGAATCCCAAGTAGTTGTTCCACAGCTTCAAATGTATTGCAAAACAGCTCAGAATTCTTGCAAGCATGAACGAGTAATCAAAGCATAACAAAGTCTCAGAAGGTGATCGCAACATCGGACAGATCATCATCAGTGGAAGAACTGTGGTTTCGGGCCAACCCGTTTAAAATTAGTGATCCCTGCTGGATTTTAGCGCAGTAGTTTAAGAAATTTTTTTCCTAATTTGGGAATTAGTGTTAAAGTTGGTGATGGGTGGGTGGTTCGGTAGTCGGATGAAGTGAGGCCCTGCTTTAGTCATTTGGTGAAAATGTGAAAGAGTTTTGATAAACGGGTAAATCTGTATCACTCTCTTTCTCCTACAACGTTTTTTTTACTGCAACGGTTTGGATCGCATTTACTATTGCGCCTCCCCCATTTTCTGTTTGGCCCCCTCAACAACCAAAACCTGGCACCAGAACCCAAACACTTGCAGAAATCGTCCATCAGTGAAACTTGCTACGCCTAAATCCCAAATTTGAATAAATGATTGAAACAACGAAGTTAAATTAGCCAAGTCAGCCGGTGTATGTTTAGATAGGTTCACATTTGCCTTCCGTTTTTACAGTAGTCATTTTGTGTCAATATCTGCGTCGATTTCAGCATTTTAGGTTACAAATACTGTACGTGGCACTTGTTTGTAGGTTTGTCTGTCTTTACCAAATATACTGCTTGTTGATGCGAGAGAAACAGAGTGGTTTATCGTTGCTTGTAACTTTCACTACCAAATATCGTTCTAACGTTTCTTGGTCTTCAGATCTTCGCTGACTTGTTCCCAGCATCAAGGTCCTTATTATCTGTTAAAGTTCAACGAGATTTTCTAAAAAAATTCTACGATGTTTTTAAGTGCTGTTTTTTTCATGTTCAGAAAATACTGTTGTTGTTTTTGCATCCAATCTATACTAATCAATGGAATTAAACTGTGTTTTTATCTGCCATTTATAAAGCTATTCTGCTACCACTAGGTTTACCAAACTGTCAATATCTCGAGACCCTATCAAATCACGCCTTAACTCAGATTCGAGAATATGTCAACTAAGTAAGTAGTTCGTCCAAGGCTTGAAAATAGAAAGCATGAAATCCTTGCGAAGCTCCTGAGTTTGGCGCATTTCACCAAGCTGTCTGGTCAGTGGAGGAGGCAAAGTCCGGCTGTGATCANATGACGTGTGCCAANGCTGTACCTCGTGATTCACTGGAATGNTGTTGTTTATACTATGGAAATTGTTGTAACTGATGCTTGACGAGTTGTCGCCAGTTACTCATGTTGCTAGGACGGCAGCCACGGCGGGCGAATGACGTTCCGCCGCTTGGTTGTCAGCTTAGATCATGCAGAAAAAAATTATGTGCCGAAAACCGTGAGGTATTTCGAGACCTTCTAGGGCTTCTGCCCCGCGACCCCCCGAGACGAAAAACGGGTGAAGAAGTGAATGAATGAAGAAAATTCAGGGCCACCAACCCTCTGAGCTACTGAGTCATGGAATGGTTGTCCAGTCAAAACGCATTGCGATTTCAGATGAGACAACAGACTGGCCATACCAGGTTGTGTCTGTGAACGCTCGCGTGCTTTTTTTTCTATGTGAAGCACGATTGTGAATTATTTATGAGCTTTACCAGCATTTTTGTTAGTTTGGAGAACGCATTTTCTTCAATTTCATTGGCCTGCGGCAGCTTTGATTTACTGTTGCTCCACTGTGCTTACCTGCGCGTTGACGTTTCACAACTTCGCTACGGATGAATGTATAAACAAGTGATCAAAACAGCATCTCTTAACTGCGTGCCGCTTTGGTGTGGATTTCATACAAACCTTTTCAGGAGGGTTAGTGTATGAAATTAGATTTTTTTTGGATTTGCTCGAACGCCATGAACAAATTCTGGTGTTTTTTCCAATGGTTTACTGGTGTTTACGACTCGATACTAAGACAATTAAAAGCTCAAGGTTTGCTATATCTTTCGAGGAATCAGCCGACAGGGCTCTGCTTTCACCTTTTTGCGATAATTCAAACTTACACATTTAAGTAAGTACTCTCCACAAGAGAGGTAAGCAAGTAATCAAAGGCTAATTTTTTTTGCTGATTGAAAAAATGTACTTACTGAAATCCTTGAATACGGAGTATTTACTTAAAGCCTTGACAATATGGAGTTTATCATACAGCTAATTGATGAATGGTCAGAGCATTTTGCGATAAACGTCATAAAAATGTATTTAACCCGGCTTCTGCGAAACACACAGGCAGAAACAAGAGTGATATACAGGCAGACTAATTTTTAAGGGCCTTGTTCCGTTAACCATGTCTAGTGCTATGTCACGTTTACGGTGTATTTTTGTATTCATTTAATGTTTNTCTTCACACGCCTNAGCGGCGTATGCACTCAATACCGTCGTCAAACTGCGTTTCAGACAGGTACATCCGACGTGAAGTTGGTACCATGTCAGTTTGACGCCAAGCTGCAGTTTAGCGTCCATTTATCTCGCCCACTTGCTTTTCGCTGTTGTTGCTCGTGGTGTCTGCTTCGTTGCTAAGTGCACGCACCAAAAATAATGCCTAAAACTGGCAATAAAAATCGGCATTCTTCGGTGCATACGTAATGGCAGTTCACGCCTGAGCGATCGCAGCCCGAAAGAAGCATAACGCCCCAGGCACGGCAGACCGAGTTATGGGTTTGGAAGTCAGTGCAAGAGAGCGCTCTGCTCCGAGGAGCTGCAATCCGTGTGTGAGGCAAGTGGAGCCGTTGTGTTTTCTTAGATGCAGCTAATTGGTGTTAATCAGTGATTGACGTATTTAGACGTGTTGCGAGTGAATATCTGACCATTTTAGCACCGACTCCCGCAAAACAATGCAAGACTGTTGTTCGCGCCAGTCGACGAGATGGTCAGGGCAACACCAGTTTTGACTGTCCTTGCAGGCAAAAGTAAAAGGCTTCCAAGAATCGCTTCACCATGTCGGGCGAAATTGTCTAGACCTCCGAGAGTTCTTATTACAAAACCATGGGTGGTTTTGATGCCGTTCATAGTGTCGTCAAAGAATGGATGTGTTTGGTAGTGACGAGCATTGAGAGTTTCATTGAGAACGAAAAGACTTGTGCATGTTTCAGGAATAGTCGCAGATTCTTCGTAAATTTTTTGGAAAGGGCCGAACTCTGGATTCGAGAAACTATCGTGGACGCTGTAAAAAAAGCTTGCCAAACTGAGACGAGACACTGAAACATGCAGTAAACTAAAGTTAAAACACAACAAAACCAGCTGTCAAAGAAGTTGTGAAGGCAGTTGATCACATAATACGTCGTAAAGTTGTCCAACTCCTTTCTCATCCTGTTTTTAGTGAGGTTAACTGGAATAATATAATACGACTGTTTTACCGAATGACATTTTTTCTATCGGTTTGTTTGCAGGAATTTAAACAATTTTTCTGGTATTACATAAAAAGAACTAATCGAAAGGAACGTGCTGACTACATTTTTCGAAAGTTTGCCTGGCAACAGCAGGGCCAGTGGATGTGTTTTTTTAATCATGAGCCAAACTAAAAAAAAATCCTGTCCCTCAGCCCAAAACAACAATATATTAATGTTTTTCAAACGCTCCGCTCACTGCTAGTGCCAGGTAGCTGAAAGAAGTCTCTATGTTGGATTTTTGATCATTCTTAGTAGTTGCAAGTACAGTTCAGATGAGGTCATGAGGTTTACTTGTACAATGCAGGTATATTTGCAGGAAGCAAGACCTGTTCACATTTTTGTGGTGTTTTTTTTGCGAAGAGCGCAAGGCCTATTTGTGTTTTACTCTATGCTCTTTATTGTTATTGCTCACTGTTTGTCAGTTTTGGCATTCTTTGAGGGGTTTTCCCCTTCATCAAACCTGCATGGTCAGACGTTGCGGACGTTTGACCGAGCAGTTCCTTAAACTTCGTGGAAAAGGCAAGGCAACTGGAGATAGCTCTTTGGTTATGCGTTGCTGAGCTGGGCTGTCATTGACAGGTCGTGTGCAGGGCGCGTTGTTGATGGTTGAAGCACATCTAATGTGTCTCATGAAGAGATGCTTTAGTGCCCGTTTACTATTCTGCTGATGAGATGCACCTCATCGCTAGTTTTAGATTCGAACGAGACTACAATATCGATAATTTTCTTTTGTAAGGTGTTTAGCCGCTAGAGGTCGATCATTAAATCTAATCAAGAAAGACTTAAAACTTCTGGATGCCTACTTCGTAGGCGAAATATATGCTCTGTAAGATCTTAGTGTCTGATTCTTTGCTGAGAAAGGATTTCTTTCAATGGACAATGTTCTGGAGGGCTCTGTTGGTTTGTTGATGGGACGTTAGTACTTGATAAATGCATTATTGTCGCAAGGTACATGTTACTTTGATAGGCAAGTATATTGTAATTTTGTATTAATGGCATGATCGTTTTCTAGAGCAGTTGCCCTACATTCGACAAAACCTATATTCTGACAAATTCGGAAGCTGCTCTCAGAAGACGAAAACGCACACTGAAATTCCATCAAAAGAATTTGTACCTACATGCTCTGCCCAGGCAAACGGAAACGTTGCTGAAAAGCGTCATCCTGTTAAGTTTGCTCGCCCATAAGAAACATTGTTGGGCTGAGTTTTATTTTGTGGATAGTTTGGGAATACACGGGTTACATGCTTACTTCAACACAACGTAATTCAGAACCTTTGTTTGCATCACTGTTCGTGTCAGAACTGTTGCTTGTTTTAAGATGAACAAATCTGCAACACTTGACTTCCAAGGTTCATGTTTAAAGAACGAATATCTTTGGAAGTGCGTTTGAAATACGGGTGCTAGCTGCGTTTGATGGAAGTGGGCGTTCGAGGTGTAGTCGGTAATGGTACGATTTACCACTGACCATCGGAAGATTCTGGAATTTTTTGTTGAAAACAGTGAAAGAAAACCTACAGTATCGCTGGCTGCAGAGGTTTGTCATTGCTGAAAAACTAGTGGAAGCCGGAGTACAAGTTGGAAAGGCTGTTGAACGTCCTCATTAGCTCTGCCTTACCGGGGGGTGCATATGGATCAGCCTACCGCGTCCAAGCTTTGTGCCCATAAATTATAGTTTACAGAGAAGAATGTATTTAGAAGACCAGAACTCACCATCTCAAAACTGTTTTGAAGGAGCAGCTGGCGAATGAAATTTGAGAAAGCACCAGGNCGAGATTTTGATTTTAAGATGAACAGGTAGTTAGGTGACAACTGACGGTGTTTTGAAAAAATCGTCCCAGTTGGATGATCTGNCTCGCTTGCGTTGTGTTGTTAACGTAATATAAAAACAGGGACCTACAAACTACGGCCCGCGAGCTATTCCACCCGGCCCGCGAAGACATTTTGTCAATAATAAAACAACAGTGCATTTACGAAGCATTTGTTGATTTGGTAGAATGTAACATATCTCAAAACAATCACATTACATAAGATGTCCGGCCCTCGAAACGGTTGTGTAGTAGCTTATGTGGTACTCTGACAAAAACATTTGGAGGCCCCTGTGTTAAAACAATGTTGCCTGCATGAGTATGTGGGAAGACATCATATTGGGGGAACTACGACGAAAAGTGCTTACTGCTTATCCTTATAAAATATCACTGTCCTGATCTCACTTACGCCAGATGTCAGTTTTCATTGTCCAAGATGTAAGAATACGGTTAGAGCGCGAGCTGTTAACTTTTTGTAAATATGCCTGCTTCCGTGATAATGCCCGAGAGCCCACAAAGCTTTGCCAATACACTTTTCCTCCAACTTTTCGGAAGTGCTCCCGAAAGTTCTCCCAGCATTCGGGTATTTTGCGCACGGTTCATTTAGCGTCAGTTGTTACCTACAGTACATTAACTTCTACATGAGATGTTTCCTCTGTCCCGCAACTTAGCCACTAGCGCCTGGGTTTAGATCAGGGCTTCTCAACCGGGCCCTCGACCCCCCTTGGAGGCCACGGAGCAGTTCTCTGGGGGCCACGAGCAGAGGCCTTTATTAAATATCTCTGCCGTAATATTGCAAAACCCTGTTGGTGAGCAGGGGCCACAAGTGTTGAGAGTCTTTGCAAGGGGGCCACACATCATGAAAGATTGAGAACCACTGATATTTTCTGCACTGCTTGTGGGGACCACCTCCAAGACCCCCGTCCCGTAATTCTGTGTTGTTCCTCTCATAGTTACCCCCAATGCACTTTAAAACTGTAAAAAAGAAGATTTCTCCAATTTGAGAATGTACTGCTAAGTAATTGACCTCATGCAAACCGCTCTGAATTGCTTTTTCCGGTAAGCCTTCTGTTTTGTGAACGTCTCTCAGATGGTTGCATCCACTGCGTTCACCCAATGGACTTTAATACTCGAGAGGCAAGTGTAACACATGCGCGTTAGTGTAAGGCTCCTTGCATTTAATCGCCAGCAAAAGTGAATAAATCATAAAACATTAAGTTCAGGCGAAGCGTTGCTGTGGAATCTTCAACTTTACTACATCTTGTGTTATCTGAGTCAAGAAGTGCTCGCAACCCAAAAAAATGTTTTGGACAGTGATTGATATTCTTGCAGAGTTTTTTCGTGATCGAAAGTAACAAACCAAGTGTTACTCTGTGACAATGTAGCGGAGAGATGCATGTTTTATGTTTTCCTCACGCAACGGGAGCGTGGGTTATTGGATTTGAACAAGTTTTATATTTAGGAACTTTTGACTGCAACGTCGCAATGTTTTGCGATCACGACGACATCTGTTGAAGCACGTTTTCGAGAAAGTTGTCGGTAACCTGGCAAATTCAAATTACCTGAAACGTTACCGACCACGCGGCGTACTGCGGCAAACATAGCTTGTACATTAATCAAGCTAAATGTGAAATTTAGGTGAGGCGCAGCATGTAACGTGCCACTGCAATTTCCAGTCGCTAAACCACTGCGATTTTCAAATGCGGTCAGTGGTAAAATCGAGGATTTGCAATGAAACCACAAAAAACGCTAACGGTTTGCAATCATTGCTCTGACCTTGATTATCGAGCCCCTAAGCTGGGCGTCGAAAATCGTCCAGCTGGATTTTATGGCCCCGGCCTCTTGAAAAACGAATTTTGTGGCCGGCAGTGCATTTTGGTATCACTTCAAGTGCCTCGCGCTTATTCATTGAGGGCTCTCGGAACTGGACGTCGCTGCTGCTCAGCTCGGCTCTCGGCTTCGACGCACGGTCATGTTGGGTTATCAGAGATTGTTTTTGGATGTGTGCGGCGCGGTCTACTTGTCAGCATGGCAACATACACGGTTTTGATATGTTGAGAATGTAACATGCGTGTGCAGATGAGCGACAGAGAGCAATAGAGATATCGACCTGTTGGGTTGCATAATGGATGACTGTGCTACCTTGTGTGGCATTCAAAGTTNGAAGGCAGGAATCCGGNTAGTTTTCAGATACATAGAAACTGATGCAGATATCCTGTCTAAATCACGCTAAACAGCAGTATCGAGGTAGAATGGTTGTGGTGAAAAGTGAACTTTCTGGAATCTTGGCGGATGGTTTGTGCGTCGAAGATTTTGTTTGCTAATGAAACGAACTTTCTGCCTAATATTTACACCTAGATTCTGCGAGTTTAAATAGTGTACGTAATGGTTTCGTGAAAAACGGTGGAATTTGAAGTTTTGGTGCATTTAGACATTGTGTAGGTTTGCGGAAGGATTACAGGTCTGCGTCACTTACAAGAGGCATATTTATACGGTAGTGTTGCAACCTCTCCGGTGGTTTTGCGTTGATTGTGTGATTCACCACGAACGGGATGCGCGTGAAGAACAACACCATAGATATATGTGGCGGGAGCAAGCAATAATAGAGTGATCATGGCATGTGAACTCTATTGTTGCTTGCTACCACAGTGCGAAGCTTTGCGCATATGCCGCTCGGGATTTCCGATCGCAACAGTAGAATCCTAAGTATGGATGCTCGGCGTGAAACAACATGAATCATAAAGTTTGTGCTGTCCATTGCACGAGATTCAAACAGAAGATGGATCGTTGGTTCAAGGATACTAATTTTTTGGGGTCTAAGACCGGACGCGGTTTTGAAAAAAGTGCGAGCCTGAATCTAATGTTTTAATGTTCCAACCATTTATCGTATTTTTAAGCAAGGTTCAACTCATTAACCATGAACTACACATCTTTTCCTATCGTGAAGTTGGCGACGCTTTTGTTCAGATCTTTTGGGGTGTTTGCAGCGGAGTTAAAAATACAGATATGCACCGAACATGTTCCCTAGAAACTTTGATTGGTTTAGACTTTCCTTCATAAACCACGTGGCGAGTAGTATGAACTAGCAAAACAACCATTCTACTCATGTCTCGCCCTCCGATGCTGGCTTAAGCAAACTCTGCTTGACAGCGACGGCCGTGGGGGAAACTGATATCAGTGATTCGTGTAGTGTTCGTTAATAACTATCAGCTGGTATTTGTGGTATTTTGCGCCGAAGCAACGCAGTTTAAACGTAACTGAATAGAAACGTCTTCTTCGTAAGGTTCAGTGTGAACTTTACGTTTATTGTTCCTTCGCAGCCCCAACCAATTGCCTGCTCCTACACCTATGCGTGAAGGATCCATTAAAAACCTACTCATGAATGTATGATATACTATATCAGGGGTGGCCAACCCGCGGCTCCTTACCCGGTTTCATGTGGCTCTTACGTAATTACCAGAAGTCCCACTAAATAACATGCATAACAACCAGTGCCTTTTTTCTCTGTCATTATCACGTTGGTGTGTGATATTTGCAACAAATCTAGCTGAGCAAAGGTATGTGTGTGAGTGAGGAAGAGATGGGGTGATGTTCGTGTGTGCCCGGGTGTATGACATGGCTCTTTGCGGTAACACAGTAAAGAAATGTGGCTCTTGGTCTCTGACTGGGTGGCCACCCCTGTACTATATGAATGTTGGCAAAAAACAACACCAGTGAAAACGTTTTGTAATCTTTCGTTTGCAACGGCGCTCAAACTGGATTTCATGAATGTAAGACGGGCTGTTTCCTGACGTAAAGCTTCGCCTTGATAAAACTGTATTGGTGGAGTTAACAAAATTCACTTCAGGCATGTTTAGATCTGTTATTCTCATATGTAAATGCAGGAAGCTAAGCTGCATGTGTTAACTTTTTACTATTTTACGTTTGCTTAACTAAAACTTAAAAATGCACGTAAGATGATAAAACAATAGCAAATATTTCTGCAGTGCAGCAGATTTAATCTTGAACCGGAAAAAAATCACGCAAGATGGTTTAAGACTGGATCGAGACTGCCAAATGTGGATGCGCGTTCAACGCATTACTGTGCTGTGCTCGCTCAACTTGTAAAAGTCCTAACGCGTGCCCTGGTGTGACTAGCAGGCGCAACATTAGTTCCTATGTTAGTATGTACTTTGAAACTTGGTCGCACGCTTTACGCATTGCGTGCTGGAAATAACCACCACTGGACAATTGAAGCTGTCTTGGTCATGCGTGCGCGACTATTGCACAGTGCCAGTTTGTTCGTGTTTGGTTAGAAAAAGAAAAAAACGCATGCACAGATTATTTTCTTGTGTACGAAAGCGTGTTGTTGCCTGAATAGCAGTTACACTCTTTTCGTACATACCAGTTTCATCCTCACTGGTCCCGTGTGCGTAAGAAGCAGACGCGGATCTTGAATTGGGGTTTCGTAGCCGTTGCGAAAAGGCGCATCAAACAGACTATAACGTGCATTGTGAGAAGTCACGAAAAAGATGTACATTTGTTTAGAAGGAACGTCCATGTTATTTGAGGGAGGAACTGTTCGCAGCGGACCGCCCATCATGTAGCGGCTGGTGGTAAGAAACAACGGTTTTCGTCGCTTTGAATCGTCTTGGCCAGAGAATAAAGCAGTAGATTGCGGTACAACACGCGGTGTTCCATTATATTTTCTTCGAGGAAGGTCTATGAAAATTTTCAAAATTATGCCCTGAGCAGGCATGTGCTCATAGCTACTTTTGAGAAAATGTACACTGTGTACAGTAATAGACAAACGCATTTGAATTTATACAGGTATGACTGTTTAAGTTTGAAAAGAGTTCTACCTCATGTACAAGCGGCAGAGATGGGATTTTCTGCGAAGAGTGCGACCGGAAGAGAGCAATCTCAAGTGCAGTGACGGAATGAGTGCTATCGCAAGAACGAGTGCTATCTTAAGGGAAAAAGTGCTAACTCAAGGATAATGACTGAAAGAATACTATCCCAAGTGCAAGCGGCGCAGATGGATTTTTTGCGAAGTGTTGACAGCAGGGTTGCGGAGTCGGAGTCGTAAAGAGACGGAGGTTTTTGGGTGGAGTCGGAATCGGATTCCTAACAACACTGGGAGTCGGAGTCGGATTTGTTGTCCGACTCCGACTCCGAAATTCCAATTGGATAATTTTTTATATCACACTCCTAAATTGGGAATTCCTGTTGAAATGGTCAATTTCTTTTGAAACTTGTGTTCAAACAGAGATTTCTTGCTGTGCACCACGATTTGAATTGATTTTAACAGCCAAATTTCATTCCCTTTATATTAAGGAGTCGGAGTCGGAAATTTTGGAAAGGTCGGAGTTGGAGTCGGGTATTTTACCTCCGACTCCGCAACCCTGGTTGACAGTGATTTCTGCAACAAAATGCGAAGCTGCAAAATGCGTAAAGCCGTGAATGTCGAGCCACTTATCCGGATCGAGAGATCTTTGCTACGATGGTTCAGCCACGTGACAACAATGTCCCAGGAAAGATAGGCGAGGCGAGTCCTGCTGGCTACACTCTAGGTAAGGGAAAGCGGCCAAGAGGTCGTCCGTTAGGACCAGGTGGTGTGATTACATGTCCGAGCTTGCCTGTCTCCCCGTGTTTTTTTAGAGACAGCAGAAGTATCAGATGTTGCTGAAAACCGTGAGGTATTTCGCGACATCATGGGGCTGGTGACCTCACGACCATCCCGAGAGGAAAAGCAGATGTGGAAATGAATGAATTAACTGTGCAAGTTGTCTCAATAGCCAAAGATTTGCAAAAAGACCATTTTCAGTTGGTTCGTTTGTTTTTCAATTTTGTGATGACTGTGTGTTTACCGAAATACTCTTGAGCTGATATCGCAAAAAAGGTCGTGCGTAACCTTCTAGATCAACCTCATCAGCTTTCAGACGGGTGTGCAGGAACACCTTTGATTGTAAAATTCTAGACAATCAAGTGTTGGCATTCAGCGTGCGAAATGGTTCTGCAGCGGCACGCATCACGGACGCCGAAATGAGGGGAGGGGGCTACGACCCCCTTGTTTTTGCACTTTGACATCTTGCTATTAACTTCGTAGCAGAAAAATGTTATTTTCTTAGTTTCAGAGTTGGCAAAATGAATTTTCACCCTGTTGGCCCACCTGGAAAAAATCATTTTTCGACCACCCACTGCAAAAATCCACTATTTCCCCCCTCCCCTGGAAAAAATCCCTCCGACGCCAGTGGTACGCATCAGCAGGTTACGCAACGAAATGTAGTTTGGCGTACTCTATGCAGATGCGGTTCAGTGGTTCTTTGCAAGACTCTTACTCATTCGTAAATGCAAGTTGGCGAGTTCGTGTTTTGTTTTGACAAAGAGCGAGAGGCTAACCAAACGTGGCAGACTTTCAAGCAAACCTTGTCGACCGTAAAAAGACCGCGTTTTCATAGTCTGACAATGTGCTTGTGCTTTTAGCTTGGTGTACCTTTCATGCATAATACCTATTAGCTGGTTGTGTTGCAAACTGGATGAACTTCTGAATCTTGGGAAATGATGGAGGAGCACTTCCACAGCGATTCTGGTGAGACTGGGCGAATTTCACGGCGCTTCTGAGGACAACACAAACTATCTAATGAAAAACCTGGACTTAAAAGAAAATCAGTGTGTTTTCCCTGCTTATACGTCGTGCTTCGCTATGGTAAAGGATGTTTGCACAGCACATATTGATGACCAAACATCCTATGCAGTTATAGAGTGAAGAGTTTAGTGCATTTTGTTGGACACGTAATGTACTTTTCAAAGGTTGTTTATTCTCGTATGTAAGCAATAAAAATCGCCGGGACAGCAATCCCAGCCTTGCTGTGCAAGACTGAAAGGTTAGGATGGAAGTACAATTCGATAAAATAATAAAAAAACTTTGCAAGCACATCTTTCGTCACGCTTTTTATATTTTACAATTTCGAGCGTTTGTCGAATTAAAAGCGTGAGTGAATTAGTGAACAGGGCATGTTTCCATGCCTAAATCTTGCGACCGGATTTCTACATTGCTCTCGTCATTTTTGACGCTTTAAAAATAAGGCTTGATATAAAAAAATCAGTTAAAGAAGGAACTGCCACGCGTATACAAAAATCGCGTTAAGTCTTCGCGTCGAACTGCATGCTCCAGCTCACATTGCACCTTCCGCAACCGGACGGGCGCTGCATCTTACGTCAAGCCCTCTTACCTCAAGCTGAGAGGGAGAGCGTCAGATAGGCTTCGTTCGATTCGCTTGATTCGGTTTCAGTACCGCTTCGTTTAACATTTGCTTTCGCGCAAACGCTGTTGATGAAATAGCATTGATCAACAAGTAACGCTTTTCCCGATGCCTTTGGACGTTGACTGGCTACGAAACTTTCCAATTTGAACCACAACTTTCAGCGTTTTCTGGTAAACCGCGAAGCTCATTTGTAAGTGAAGAGCAAGGCCTGAAGTGGAACATAGAAGGCACGTTTTTCGAAATGTAGCAACATTTGTTTCAACAACTAAATGCCGCATCTGGGGATGAATCGTAAACAATAGGGCTTTGCAACGAAAACCATCCATTACACCCATACGCAGAAATTTAGACATAAGCTGTTCACGCCATTTGTGCGTTTTCGTGACCAAGGCAGGAAGTGTTCAAGGAGTCTGAGGGGTTTCAAAGTTCTAGGCACCGTTTCAGCCAGATTATCTCGATCTATTTTCAAAGTTTCTGCAAGAGTTTTTCATATCACCCTGAAGCACCCCACTGTCAGAACACATTAAAATTTGTTGGCCGTTCTCAAAAAAGTCAATTTCATCGATCGTCCTTTGAGCCCCATTGCTGAGGTACAGCCTCCGATCGATT
>JGI24158J21664_10002561_pt1 | contig 22202 bp, 13 predicted proteins | sample Ectturendosymbi3_FD_21664 | JGI IMG/M metagenome (IMG submission 21664)
AATGGTTGGTTTACTGCATGCGATGGCTTTTATGGTGCTTCTGCTTATTGGCTGAGTCATATGAAACAATAAACCATTACCATTACCATTACCAAAGCATATAAAATCTGCAACAACTTTCATTGATGTATCCGAGGGCATTCAAGTTATGATCTTGCTTTTATGGAAAGTGTGTGGAACGGTTTCTGGGAATTTTAGCTTTAAATTGTGAACCGTCTTTAGGGTTATTTCGACCGAAGCTTAAAAACGCACCTGATAGTTTCATGACCTTCGCTTTCAAGGCACTGGACTGCCGGTGTCTTGCAAGACGACGACACGAGGCAGAAACAATTTCTTCGATTAACTCGCAGGGAATTCGCCCAAGTATCTACAACCCAATGATCAACTGATAATGTAAAATGAACCAAGAAAGTTTTATGCGCAAATTTGCTCAAAACAGGTTGCCAAAGCAAAAATTGTCCCGGACACTTGTGTCGTCTGCAGTGGTGCAGAAATAATTTGATCAAGAAACATAGTTGCAACGTGTCAAAACATCAGCAGAAAAGCATTTGCTAATGCGCAGCTATTTTTCCTATGCAACTGCTTTGTCAGATTGTTGTGTTAAATATGTTTGTGCTATATTTCCTCATCCGAATAGTTACACAACATTTTTAGAACCAAAATTCGCGTTTTCATGTTTTGCGTTTGTCCATCAGAAACTGACATTTGCAGAGCATAAACATTAATTAATTCTAAACACAGCGTCAACAGGTTACGCACCAATGCGTAGAAAGAGATTGCTGTCATTCTCGCAAATCAGTTCATTCAGATAACCTGTGCTTACTGCAAATATGCACGTAGTTTGTACTCAGAATTTTCCAAAACTTGTGATCCCTGCTTGTGTTTCTGATCAGAAATTGATCTGGGTCGTTGACGTCACCTGAACGGAATATTTGATGCCGAGCAATCAGTTTCAAAAAACGAACCACTGCAAAATTATCGCTCGGAAGCTTGTTGATCATCTTCATTATGTTTTATACAAAACAACACTTTCCCTATATTTTTTCGCAAACTCGTGATTAAGGTCTTCGCCAGGACACCAGAGATGATCACGGAGCAGGAGTGCCGGAGTGGACTGCTGTCGGAGTTCGCATTTTAGCCCGGAGCCGGAGCCGGAGTCAATGCTTACGTTCGAACCGGAGCCGGAGTCAATGCTTACGTTCGAACCGGAGCCGGAGTCAATGCTTACGTTCGAACCGGAGCCGGAGTCAATGCTTACGTTCGAACCAGTGCCGGAGCCGGAGATAATCATATTGTTTTGCATCTCTATTGTCATTGTCAAATTGAAAGACATTGTAAGTTACGTGTAATGCTCACCTTGTTGATTTTTTCGTTATGGTTTGTTTTTACGTTTATGTTAATGACTTCGTTTGGCGCAGTCATAGAGGTTTCTCTAAGTACATGATTAACGTAGGAATCAATCTTTATAAAACACGTGTGAGAGCAGGAGTGTTTAACCCTATCAATCCTGCGATCGCCATAATTATGGCGCAAGGTTTGCATCGCTATAACTCGCCAGCCGATTGAGCTAGAAAGCTGTTCAAACCATCTACGGATTCAGCAAGTCTGCTAGTTGAAATTGAAAAAAAATTTTTTTCGTATTGGGTTTGTGGTTCTCTGGGGAAGGACGTCACAAGTGGGGGTGTCATTTTCATTTTATTGGCGTAGTTTAGGCCTAGTTTACGCGGCCCTGGACGCCAATCCAATGGGCCAGTTGTTTCGCTCAAGCTTGTTTCAGAAACTAGGCTATCCTACGAGTCTTTAGAGCCCTTGATTGACTTTCTACCATATCTGGATCAAACATTATGCCACAACAAACCAAAAAGTGGTCAAACTTTCTGCCCCTACAAAAGGAAACCAGGGGTTGAATGACATCCCCTTTGCATATGCCCATAACTCGTCGTTAGAATAGGCTAGAGAGCTGTTCAAGCCCTCAAAAGACTCGTGAAGACTTGTAGTTTAGACTGCACAAAAAAATTTTTAGCTTGAGATCTCGGGTTTTTTGTTGATGTTTACACAATGAGAGGATGTGTATGCATATTTTGTTTACATTTGGATGATGACGTCATATCCTGGGAATCGAAAATCCATCAGATTTTGTGGCTCAAAGTTTTTTTGGACTCTAGGCTACAATACGAGTCTTTAGAGGGTTTGATGGACTTTCTAGCATTTCTGGTTCAAAAGTTATGGCAAAACAAGTAAAAAGTAATTAGGGGAATCCCCACTAATTCCCTAGGGAATCCTTACAAGATTAGGGGTCTTTCAGCCATAACTTGGGGACCAGAAACGTCAGGAAGTCTAGGCCTCTAAAGCTTCATATTCCAGCCTCGAATCCAACCAAATTTTAAGCCACTATTTCGGCTCATTTTCCGGGTGATGACGTCACAAAAGAATAACCCAAAAATAGCAAAACCTACCCTTTTTCTAACGACACCCACCGAAGACCCCGAACCCAAACCTCAAAAGGTTTTTTTTAGTGCAAACTATAAGGCTTCACGAGTCTTTCTCGAGCGTCACGATTAGTTCTCGATCGACAGCTCGCGGCAGTTTTTCTCTGGCAAAAAATGCCGTCTGTGGGAGACTCATTCTTTTTCTGCAGTTATTGGAATATTGAGCACAACGGGTTTTTTGGGTTATAACGTTTGTTTTAGACATGCTAGAAAGTCAATCAAGGGCTCTATAGACGCGGAAGATTATCTAGTTTCGAAACAAATTTTGAGCCATAAAAATGGCTCATTGGATTAGTGTCCAGGGCCAGTTAAAGTGGGTCAAAGATTCAAAAACTTGCCTTCTTTGTGACGTCACCAAGAGAAAACTCCCCACCCAAATCAAACAAAGTTTTTTTAATCGAAACTAGAAGACTTGCTGAATCCGTGGATGGTTTGAACAGCTCTGTAGCTATAGTAGCTGGAGAGTTATAACTTTTAATGCGTTTAAAATCCGCGCCATAATTATGGCGGACGCGGGACTTCACGGGTTAAGCCAGAAACAGGAGCGGAGTCGAAGTCTAAAAAATGTGACTCCGCTCATCTCTGCAGGACACCAACCCCACCGTCCATATTAATGTTAGCAAGAGTCGTTCCACCATCCACTGAACTTCGGCCCTAGAAAAATTGTCAGTCCTAACGTTTGCTTGGAGCAAATTTTCTTGGTCAAGAAAGGAATAAGGAATATGAACCAAATAAAAATTTATCTGGGATTTTGAAAGACTTCATGCAAGATTTGCTTGTTAGGCTGTTATAGGTGTGAAACAAAATTTGCTAGAACTAAAAATTGCAACCACAAAATCCTCCAAAGCACTTGAAATATTTCTAGTTGTGTTAGACTTTTCTAAAATCAAGACAACGGCTTATCTGGTTGGCATGATGACAAGCAAGCATTAAGCGAACCCGCAATGTATGTAACACGAAAAAACTTCGCGCTGTTGTAGGGATGCTGTAGGTTCCAATCGGTTAATTGTTTAGGTTGAAGCAATGGCGCTCGCAGAAACATGACGAAAAATGTTCTTGCGGATTTGATTTCTTGTCACTACAGTACAAGCCTAGTGTCGTAAACACATTTTTTGCTTCTCCGTACCTTTGCGGGCTTTCTGTGCTTTTTCGGCATACATTGCGAGGTGCCTGTGTGGCGTTCAATTTATGGCTTTGATGTCTCTTTGGGAACCTTTTTTGACGGTGTAATACACTTATTTCAAAATTCGAAGACTTTTTAGGTTCGAGAAGTAGGAGCAAAACTGGACTTAAGCTGGAAATGACAGAACCGAATAATCTGGCGTTATACGGTTTGAACCGGCTCGAAATAGCCCCGGGTTCGACTTCGACCACGAAAGCTTGGTTTGCGTGGTTGGGTTTTCCCGTTGCTGTACTCGTTCCGCCATGACGCGTTTTACGCTTCGTCACGGTCCATTTGTGGGAGAGGGCACAGCTAGCCAGCTGAGGCAACCCAAGCAAGCTTGGTTTCAAGCAGACCAATAAGAAGGTGCTGCTTTAGTACAAAAAAAATTATATGAAAAAGTCGGAAACTGATTGCAACTGAACGTTTTCGCATCAACTGCTCAAACCAAACTAACAGCAGGATTCGCTGGCAGGAAGTGGATTTGCAAGAAACGTTGCAGTGCAAGGTGGTTGTGAGGAAAAGTCTATCTCGAGGGTTTCGCGCATATTTGGTGTAGGATTTAAGGTAAAAAGACTACAGAGCGTACCTCTAGAAATCTTTGCTTGTTAAGGATTAGTTAGGAGGACATATTGATTACCTTGTTGCAAGACGTCTTCGTTGAGCTCAACAAAAAAAGATTTGGTAATGATGGCCAAAGCATGTTATTAATTGCATCGCTTGTGGTTCAAAGTACGTGTCTTACTTACTGCCCCCCATCTATTTAATGAAAAGCATCAAAACGTTTTTTGTTTCGATCAGCTATCCCGCGAGCCGCATACGGCCCAGTCGAAAGTTTCGTGCGGCCCAGTAAGCTTTCCATTATTGTGTATGTACAATACAATGATTGCCTGTCTTTAGTCTGATAATCTTGTAATCGACATTTTCGATGCAATGTTCTTTAGTGCCTGTTTATCACGTAGCCTACTACGCACATTGTAGATTTCCACGTGTCCAATGACGTCTCAGTGCAAAACTGATTTCTAGTTTTCTGATTTCTACTCATGTGTTAATTCCTCTGCACTATACGGATTTCTAGCTATACCCTTTTTGTAGTAGCACTAAACTTGCCTATGACATCACAGTTTGGAAGTGATTATAAGTACCATACAGTCGTTATCAATGCAGTTAGTAACCACACGCTCAGTAGCTTTCAACTAAACTTTGGTTTACTAAAATGAAAGTTAGTCATTCAATTTTCGGGACTCACGAAGATGGTAACATAATTTTTGGCCCGGTAAGGCATTTTGGTTGGACATAGCTGGTATAGATATTTGAAAAGGTTCATTCTACAGCTTTCACTTGTTCATTATCTATCGAACGGAATCCTTTCACAGCCAAAAATGTGACACTGGTTTTGTCAGAGTAAATATTTCGCCTGAAAGAGAAGGCATCTTCGTCACTTGGCCAAATGGTCTTTCCCTGGTTTCTATTAATTTCTTGTTATTATTAATTAAAATAGGAACATCCACGAACACTTTGGCAATCTGTGCTTTAGAAGGCAAATGTGTTTCTACAATGAAAAGCTTGAAAACTCTTGATGAACGCCACAGTCAAAGAATGGTATTTATTCTGCGGTTGCTGCTGCTTATCGCCATTTACACAGCATACGTCAACTCGAAACATATGCAGCAAGTCATCAACAGCGTTTGGGAGTTCTTGCGCCATCAGTGGTGGTATCAATCAGTGTATAACGAAACCATCCTCGTTCAAGTGTGGTCTTATCCTGCAATCTTCATATACCGCCTTATTCATCACTTCAAATGGAGCCGGCAATATAGGTATGAGTAGAGTTTGTATAAAAGACTCCGGTTTGAGAAGCCAAGGTGTTCCGTTTCATCGACGGTCGAAAATGCTTTTCTCTGACAAGTTCTTTACTGTTAAAAATATATGCACATTTGCAGAAAAAGTCAAGTCTTTACCGCGATTTTTTGGAATGTGAGTCACAAGCAATATCTCATTGCGGAACGGCTTAAATTTTAGGTGTCAGTAACCGCACAGAACTCTAGGGACGTTGGAAACGGTGGCCTGCTGGGACGTGCTGCCTAAACGTTTGAACGTAGATGACCGATGATCCTTGTTTTTGTGCAGCCCCATTGCCCTATCTAAGCCTAAGAAACAACCATCTTTAGCTCTTGAGCCAACAGAAAAATGTATTCTTCACAAACAGGCCTTGCTTATGCAGAAATAAAGCAATAATCAATTTACAAGAAGGCTGCGTTACACGCTTATGACATAACTGTGTCTTTTCAACCAGAAATGCAATTAGGCGTTTGAATTTGTTGCATTCATATTTTATATCGTTTTGTTTTTCTTTTTTTTAGCTTGCTGCGTTACTGTGCTTGTCCAACGTTGTAGTGAATCAAAGCTTGAGTTCAAAGAAAAATCTATTGCTGCCACGGATTAGATTACGGTATATGACTTCCTGACTTGTGGTACATTAGTTCCAGGCTGACGGTACCTACGCGAAACTTTAAACTAAGCCGGCAACTTCGCAGTTTGAATGAGCAGCGCATGCTAGACCGACAAAACACTTCTGCGGCAAACAAGCAGAGAAGCTAACAGGGGAACAGTGGGCGGTCGTGCCAGGCTGCATTGTAGTGAAGCCACGCAAAAATGCGACTGCCAGTCATTACGTGATCACTGCAATCATAACGTGAAAAATAGGCAATCCTTCCCCGTAAAAATAGTGTAGCACAGCAATAACACGTCGTACAACTTAAACCAAAGTGTAAGCACGTTATGATTATCGACAATCACGTAGACAACGAAAAAGACGCAGCAACGTGCAAGACATATTGTGTCCGGCGGAGGCTCAACAGCTATCGGTTATTACAACATCGATTAGAGCAGCGTTTCTTAACCTTTTTCTACCTCAGCGCCGCTTTTGGCCACACCTAAGCAGTCCAGCACCACCTACCATTGGCTTCTTCTTTCGTTTAAGCGAGTTCTTCTTTTATTCACTGCTTGGCCGCGCTAGATTTCGGGGCAGGTGATGAGCAGCCATTCGATTGTCTCATCGTCCAGAACCATCAGGCTGTGCAGTCCGTGGGGAGGTCGATGGATTGGACAATGGAAGACGACATGGTCGACGGTTTGTTCTTCTGCGCCACACTCACAGGCCACAGAGGAGGCTATACCCCATTTGTACAAGCAGGAGTGGAAACTTCTGACACCGGTGCGGAGGCGGTTAAGCCGGACCCAGGCTCTTTTTTGGAGGGTCATTCCGGGAGTGTGTACCGGTGTCGGAGTTAAAGTGCGGAGTGTTGTGGGGTTGTCCGCCCACTCCGCGTTCCATTGATGATCCGCCCACTGCGCCGCACGTATGTTGTTGTCAGAGAAGCTGATGAGTTGCTGTGCGGCGGGTACAAATGGGTGTCTCGATTTGAGGCTCCGTGCAGCTGCACCCGATGGACGGGTGAGCGCTGAGTGGAGCAGGTGTCCAGACTCCATGGCACAGCGTCATAGAGATAGTGTGCCTTCACTGTGACGAAGCTCAGCAGGTTGGATGCCTGCGAGGATTGGAAGGTTGTCCGCTGGTGTAGGACGCAGGAATCCAGTCACAATTCGCAAGGCGTCGTTGATGGTGGGGTCAATGAGGCTGGTATGAGCACTGCGGCACCAAACAGGAGCGCAGTTCTCTGCAGTGGAATGAACCAGGGCTAGGGTGGCGTTTCGCAACGTTGTTGCTCCAGCGCCCCAGCCGGAGCCAGAATGCCGCCTCAGGAGTGCGACGCGTGATGTCAGCTTCTTGCGAAGTGACTCAAGGTGTCGGCGGTACGTGGGCGACCTGTCCAACATAACTCCAAGGTATTTGAGCTCGGAGCAGAAGGGCAGGGTTTCGTTGTTGAAGTTGACTTTCAGCTCACGCTTAGCTTCCTTGTTGTTGAGATGGAAGACTGCCGACACCGTTTTCGCGGTGCTGAGCTTCAGCTTCCAAGTCTGGAGGTATTCACCTGGCTTGGCCATGTCCTTGGTCAGCACCCCTTCCACCGCCTGCCAACCTCCGTCAGCATGCATGATTGCTAGGTCGTCAGCATACGCATACTTTCTGGAGATGGTGGTTGGCAGGTCGGAGATATAGATGTTGAACAGTAGGGGCGCCAGGGATGCCATTCTTGAAGCGTCGTAACCTGCTCCTTTGGCCATTTCCGGTGGTAAGGTTGAAGCTGCGATTGCCAACCATCTCCATGATCAATGTGAACCATGTGCCTATCAGGCAGCAATCGCAGCAGCTTGCAGGTGAGGCCGCGGTGCCATATGATGTTGTAGGCTGCTGTCAGGTCGACGAACACAGCTCCGGCCTTCTTTTTAGCTGAAAAGCTATCCTCGATGTCCTGCGTCAACAAGGTGACCTGGTCAAGGTTAAGCTAGCCTTGACTATTACCGTGATTTCATGCAAAACTTTTTATCAGATTTTAAGAGGAAGGGCAATGTCAACCGCGAACAACCGCGACCTAAATGTTTGCTAGTCCACAGTCGAATGTCATCTTTTTTCTCTGTTCAGAGGACATTTGGCTGATTTGACAGAAATGGCTTTGCCTGGCGAGGAAGGTGTAGTGGCTGGGGCAAGGGGCACAATTGTCACACCAGTAAGTGTGTAAAGCAACCTAATTTCATGATAAACACTGGGGCACTTTCGTACATTGGATTTTTGACCCAGACTTTTGAATAAGCATTTCATCAATCTGCTCACTCCACAGCCACATGACGTGTTTTTAAAGGCTAACCTACCAGTCGAGGGCTTCTAAACACAATAAGTGAAAAGAGTTGGAACTTTTAAATCTTCAAAATTTTATTAAAAAATAATAACGAAAAGCTAGGACTTTAAACTCCTTTAAGTAAAGTGCCGCTGCCCGGGGCCGGCGGCCCCCGGATCCCCCCCTTGCTGCGCGACTGAAGGGCGACAATCTATGAACGTTCGGCGACGGGACGTTTCGGCGATGGTGGTCGCAAATGTTTTTTACGAAAACAAGTGTTTGTGAACTACTTCAAATGTTACAATACAAAGGATGTTTGCTTGATCAGTGTTTTTGTTGTCATCCTGAGGGCCAGAGAGTTACGTTGGGGCAGCGATGATTTCTTGAGTTTTTGCGTAATTATCATTCTGGTTGAATTTCGCAGCTATTCCACGCGTGAAATGGAAAAACTTACTTATTTTTGAAAACAAGGACAATTTCGCCTAAACCTTGATCAGCAATGTTAAGACTCATGTCATTACACAACACCGTCACCTTTGTGACCGAACATCTGCGAGGAATTGCCACAATTTCCAAATGGACTAGTTCAATTCATGATATTTTTAGCTGGTATCTGTGTAATTGTGAACGTATAGTGTGTGATCAGGGCCGGCCATTAAGCCGATGCAACCGATGCAGCTGCATTGGGCCCCGCGCCTCTGGGGCACCGCGCCATGCTGTTTGGATAGATTATTCATTTTTGCCAGATGCACCTTGCGCTTCAGATTTCAGTAGAAACGCCATATAAATTTCATTGTTAGCAAAGAACGCTCTCTTCACAACTGGCAAATTTCCTCTCGAACGTTAGCAAACGTGCTCAATTCTCGTGTTCGTGCTGCACTGCATATTTGCGCTCAACCACGATCGTAACACGGTTGACTGAACACGATGACGTCATAAAATCACTGCTCAGAGGGGCCCGCGCCCAGGTCTTGCATTGGGCCCCGCATCTGCTAGGGCCGGCGCTGTGTGTGATTGTAATAAGTAATGTGTGATCGTCAACGTCACGGGGTATGCGTTGTAAGTAAAAAAGTTAGCATAAAAGTTGTGGTACGGTTGAAAATGTACTTATCAAATATTCGTATTAACTGACTTGTCGTCGAACCGTCAATCTCCGAAACGGCGTCGCCTAACTGCCCCACTCCGAAGGGTGATGCACTTATTTGTAGCTTTTGGTTTAACAAGTTTTTTTTTATGGCTACGTCTTGAAACGTTACATGGATTTGGAAAGCATCTACGTCAGTAAGTAAAGCGGGGTTTTGAGAGATGCTACTTAAACACCAAAATTATTATGTCTTCGCTTGACTGAGTTTTGTTTGTCGCCGTTACAGCGAAGCGCAATGAGCACAGCAGTGACGCTAAGTGAGGTCCGGATACCGCATCATAACAATATTGCAGCTTGTGAACTGCACAAACGTTGTAAGTACACGTCTTAACCCGCTAACGACCATCATTTCCAACACCATGTTTTAGAATAACAAGCTCAAGCGCAAATTATCAGAAAAAGCCTGTGAAATACCAGCTTTTGGAATGGTTCGAGTACTCTTACCCGCTGGTTATCCTCGACACATTCCACGTGAAAGCTTACTCTGGAGTCGATCCTGTTGTTTTGGAGGAAAAACGAAAGGAATGGATTCAAGTGAGCGGAGTTTTTAATGAACGATTTTCTTCTTTTTGAAAACGCGAAATATCTACTGTGACTGATCAAATTCGTTTGAATAAATAAGGATTTGCAGATAGTTCTTCTCATTTGCGAACTGCAAATTGTTCTCTTATTCAAAACATGCCTGTGATGTATCTTTCAAGAGTCAACAAATATCGTGACTCCATTGGAACACTGACGACCATTCCAGCCGCAGATTAACGCGACAAACTGAAGTGGCCGAGAGTTAAAGAGGCACCTACATGATGCCTGCTCGTTTTGTTTAAAGCTCGTTTCATTAAAGTTTTCCGGCGGTTATATTTACTTAATGAAATGAAGAAAAAGCGGCATCCTGGTGAATATGACCAGCCATGGCTGATTTACATCTTGGCTTTTTCCGCAACCTCGCATCTCGCAAGCATCGCTTCATCCTGAAAACTGCACCAAACGCACGCATTTATCAGTTCAAATGCATATGAAAAAGGCGTAATGCGTGTCGAAAGAGGGGTAATAGGTATCTGGAAACAAGTGTAACATATACATTCAGCGGAAAAGGTCCACAACCTGCTTTGGAATAAATGCCCGACAACGGAAAAGAAAATTATTTGATCTCTTGAGTTGCGTTTTTCTCCGATTTTGCAGAAAACTCGGGCGTTACCGGAATCACCTCCTTTGCTCGGTGACATGGTGCGCCATCTGGTGGTTGCGCTTGTTGTGTACGATGCCTTGTTTTTCCTGCAGCACTACACCTTCCATAAAAACGCGACTCTGTACAGGTTTGAAGTTTTGAACGAGCAAGTGAAACTGTGACTGTGCTACCTTGTTCAAACAGGATTTTTACAAAGTTGAAACAAGAAAGTCGCGGTTGTCTACGTCATCTCCTTACGGAACAAAACTAGTGCTACAGCGAAAGTACTATCTGGGTCTTTTCCAAATCTTGACAAGACCACGTCTGATATGCTTTGTCAGGATGTGGCTTTCTATGGTTGTTTGGTAAAAAGAATTGATAAAGCTGTAAGAAATCCTTGATTGACAATGTACTCACAGCTGTTGACTATAATCGCTTTCTTTAAAGGTTATTCCATATAGAGCATCACACTCACAAGTCTGTCAACGTTAAAGTAACGAATCAGTTGCATGTGTTCGAGAGGATTGCGCTGGTGCTTTCAGCGAATGCTGGGCTCAAGGTGGGAGTGATTTTTATAGCTGAATGTGTTAGTGGCTTATGATTTTTTCGGAAATTGATTTTTATGTATTGATTGTTGTGTCTTCCTCATAAACTAATCTACGTGAAGGCTTTTGAAAGGAAGTAACTGTTTCGAACTCTTTACCTACGTTGTTGTACAAGAGAAAATTTTCGTTTGTCGAAGAAGATACGCCGAATCCCAATGAATGTTTAAATCAAAAATAAATGAAAAACGAAAACTTGAGTTCGATTAAAACCAGATTGATATTAAGCAATATTGTTTATCTACTGTAACATAGTGGAACGTGATCAACTTGTATCCCCTCTGCGATTTGTTTCCATTAATACCTTAACAGCTCTTCTATACATTTCAATCACCCTCAGTGGAATTGAATTTTGCGCTTGTTTCAGGTGCAAGGTGCTCATCCGCTCACTCGCAGTGTCTTTATACTTATCTTCTTGTTGTTGCTGATTGACAACCACAGCGGCTACGACTTCCCGTGGGGTTATCACAGAATCCTCCCGCCAGGTCTGGTGGGAGGACCAAGAAGACACTTTGAACATCATGAATACGGAAGGAGGTAAGTTTTGCAAACCATTTGCGGTTTGCGGTTTAGCAAGGGCGGGGTTTCTCTTTGAAATTTTCGACGATTATTTTTAGCTAGTTGAGAATGGCCTGAGATTTGCCGAATTGTTGAGCATATAGAACGTATCTATCAAATAGCTTAGTAGCAGTGGCGTCTATCTAAAATCGTCAGACTTAACCAGCTCTATCACGATCTTCTACAATACTGGCCTATATGAGTTGCCCCGATAGAAAACAACACTCTAAACTCAAATACTACAGAGCACATCATAATCGAAAATTTTCGGAAGCAGCCTATCAACATCTTTACTTCCCTAGGATTTTTATTGCATTCTTGATGCTTGCTCGCAGCTCTTCAGTGACAAATTTTTATACGTGGGGGCCAATAATATATCACAAATGATCCTGTACGTGATGTTTCCTACAAACGTAGAAAATTTGACAACCATTTTCAATATAATTACCGCATACATCGCCACCTTTCTTCGGTAGAATCTTGAAAGTGTGCATTTTCGTGATTTGTGGTCCACAAAACGTATATGGGCGCTACGTTGCACATTGTTGCCAGGATAATTTAGTAAAAAGGCAAAAAATCGTAATTTTAGCCAACATTTGAATAAATTAACGTTTAGAGGAGGCAAACGCAGTCACATTCCGAAACTAACACTGAATGCAGATTAAGCGTCCAAAATGGCCGTCGAAGAAACAGTGTAAGTTCTACAGCTACACGGTAAGTTCAACAAAGTTCCTCATTTACGCTTAGTGCTAACAGTGCTGGCTCTTGATAGTTTTTGTTCCTCTACTGACCTGTCTGTCGAACCTTGCTGTTTTACTCATTCATAAACCTTGTGTTTGTGTCAAAGAAATAATAACAATAACTTGGTGCGTTTCAGCAATTCGAAAGGAAACTCATGCCGTCAGTTAGACGAGTGGTTCTTAACCGGGGGTGGCCCACCTCCCCAGGGGGCATCAATACATTTCTAGGGGGCGCGAGCTCTTACCCGCTCTACAACATGAACAGTTTGATCAGTAAATTTACCAATAAATACATTTGTTTTTACAACGTGAAACCAAGGACGATTACTTAAGGAGGTGATAGAGAAAAGATTAAGAACCACCGAGTTATACCGTCAGAGCATCATCTCTCTGTTAACAATGGAAGACGAGTAACTCTTGAATGTCGTAAAATGTCTGGAGAGGTTGCTTTGCAGGAACCCTTCTATGAAGGCCGTGGCAGGTCCCGGTAGACCCTGTTAGGCCGCGGCAGGTCTGCAGTTTTCAGATAAAACCGGTAGCGGCGGTTCAGTCATCCGCTTATCTCGACACGTGTACAGGGTACTTTAACAAAATTTACATGTGGTGTTCAACGGCTGTCAGTCCATTCCGTGCTTTGATTTACTGCCGACGAGATTTTAGGTTGCAACCACTGCAAAGTATCACAGGCGCAGCCGGGGGGTCCAGCGGGACATGCCTCCCCGAATTTTTAGGATATCCAGTCATTTTGTACTTTGAGAAGCGGTGTCCCAAGCAAACATACTGTTGCTCGCCCATTCCCCAAGATGTTGGGCTGGCTACGCCACTGCAACGAATGAATGGCGTTAATGGCAGGAGTGGAGTGGCCATCTGCGGCACAATACACCGCTGTGCAGCAGCCTAAATCTATGACTCTTTCTCTGAATGGGCGTCCGCAGGGGGAAAACGGGCATTTGCCCTCCCCTGAAAATTCGGACTAGGAACTTTGAAAGCGTTTCGTTAATGTCCATTTGCATTGAAACCCTGAAAAGGATAAGCAAAATGTTGATGTTGCCCTCCCCTGAAAAAATTTGTCTGGACGCCCATGCTCCTCTGTAATTCGTTTGTCACCTCGTCCTATAACACAGTACAGGCCACTGCAGCAAGCACATCTACGGTGTAGAGTATGGGCCATGTTCCTGTCGAACAAAAATATGAGGTTATAAAATTGAATAAAATGTTCTATATTTAATGCAAGTTTACAAGCTTGGGAATTGACGGTGGTCTTTTAACGCTTTAGTTTGAAAATACGTCTCCACAAGCACGACGCAATTCAATCAATCATCACGCATGGTTTTAGCAGGGAACCGATTTCACCCCTGGGTGTCAGAAGTATTTTTTACAATGTGGGCCAACAGTGGATTTTTTCAGGGGTCAATAGTGATAAAATTTCATTTTGCAAACTCGAAACTAAGCGAAAAATGTTTGTCTACTGAAAAGGTAATAGCAAAGTATCAATGTCAAAATCCAGGGTGCAAGGACTCCTTGTCCCCTCCTTCCGACGCCCATGATTTCACGTATTTTACGCGTCTCCATTCCTGAAAATTGAAAAACAAAGGTTTACGCGTGAATTGATGAAAAACTAAGGTAATATTTAGAAAGCGCGCGAACTGTAGTTTCAAACACAAGCTGTGATCACAGCGCTGGCCTCGCACGAAAGCGGTAAAGCAAAACAAACCCTACTTATTGGACGACTAGCTTCAAACAACGTGGTGATGAGTAAATAACCCTAGCGGGTTGCGTTGCATATGAGAACAAAATTGTTTCGGCGACGACATTTTATTTCTCTTACTTATCCAGGTTTTTGAATTTTTATTTTGCTTCAGCACAATGCAAATATTTCTTGAAAGCTGCGCTTTAGGAATTCTCTTTGCGTTATATTCGAGAATTGGGGCTCTAAAGATCTCGTGTTTTTTTTTAAGAATCTGCCTGCCGTTTTCTGCCTTCTTCGTGGAGACTTAACGTTGGAATGTCGATATATTAAAATTCGAATTACCTTAAAGTTATGAAAACAGAGTGTGGCAAGAAGATCCCTCGAAAGCCCAGAGCACAGCAAACCTAGAGCCTTCAATTTTGATTTGCAAAGAGTTGATATTTTGCATTATCTTATGCACAAAAAGAAAAGATAAACAAAAATGTCAACTCACATATTGGCACGAATGGAACACAACCAGTAAAATAGCATCCATACTTGTATTTGAATAGTACAAACAAAAACCGTTCAGAACACTCGAAGTTTTGCAGGGGTCATTCAAAATTATGGAGCTTCGCTCATTAAACGCATTTTCACAGTTTGGTTGAAAATTCAAACATAAAAATGCAGCTGACAGTACGTGGTTCATTAAGTTACTGATTTATCTACATTTTCCAAAAAAATTGCAATTGATTGAATAACACATAAAACTAATAGTATTGCTCATTTGTGGTTAGTTTCGAGCAAAATTGTTCTTAGCTTATACAAACGTCTACGCAAGTTCGACCACGCCAGCCTGTTTAAACGGAAAGGTGAATAGCTATAGAAGTTAAAGAATAGTTTTTTTTTGTGAAGGAAATTTTTCGAGTGTTTACTACGCTACCACGTAACAGTCATTTTGTTATTCGCCGAGGTGTTTGGAAGTGTTTACTATTTGGCAGGTATTATCAACCAATCTTCATGTACCTGGACCGACTTGTGGAATGGATGAGTCCGTCGCGTCTTTGAAAAGCTGTGATTCGCAGATCGTAGAGAAAAGATTGCAAATTTTTCACTGAGTGTTTGTTCGTTGCTCTCTCGGCTAGCCGTTAGTGAAATTTGAACTCTCAGTTTAGGCTGCACTGGTAAAATGCTTAGTTTTGTTTCTGCTGTATTTCAGAAGCCGTATTCAACAATCAATTGCTGTAGACGTTTTCTGATTAAATTGTGACAACAAGTATTTGCGCTGATTATCTTCTGTTCCGAAAGCGATTTCTTTTTAGAAAAAGGGGCTGCAGTTCTGGTGAGACGGAATTTGTGAGGCGTCAGAATAGGCGAAATGGTGTCAAATACGAGATGAAAAACACGTAAGTGCTGCTCTCCACAGCTCGCATCTAAAGCAGGCGCTGCAACAATTTTCAACTACATCCTCCCTCGCGAACGACGTAAAAGTGTAAGGATTTCCCCCAAAATATTTTCAGGTTACTTAATTCGGTGACTTCAAGACTAAAATTGTGATCTATTTGTTATCCTCAGCAGCACCTTTGAAGGTCTGATAACGCGGATACTACATAAAGGGATCCCAGTTCACTGGGAAGTTTGCCTGCATCTAAATGTTGATTTCAAGTTACAAACACAATTGCGCTCTTAAGAATCTTTTCAGTGCTACCCACAGTATCACAGGCACTGGTGTTCGTTTACTAATGTCGGTCTTAAAAGTTGGTTAATGTTTCTATTTTTCGACTGCCAAACATCGACAACGGGTAATCAGCTGTCAAATTAAGTGCGACTTGCGTTTTTAACTGTCATACTCATGAGCGTTACTGTGTGCACAGAGTTGTAGTCAGGGGTGTCGTGGGGCGGGAACGCATGGGAACGCGTTCCCACACTTTTTTCACAGTTACCTGACTCGGAGATGTGTGCTTTTACTCATATTTCTTGTGTGTAAATCCAGACGTCCCATAAATGAATAAATGACTAGTTATTTCTTGCGTAGCATCGTAGCACAATTGTGTAATTTCTGAAAATGTCTCGTTTTTTTGGCTGCATTCCCCTTACTTTAATTTTCATCTTCCCACACTTGTTTTACTTGAAAATTGCTAGTTTTCTTAGGTGCGTTCCCACACTTATTCTCTAACACCACACACACTATTGTGGTGTTTCTAGTACGCAAAACGCGAACCTTCCATTTGATGGCAGACCTGGCGCTCTGCAGCAGTTGGGTTGTGGGGGCCGTGAGAGGGCACGCCGTTCTTTCGTCTTTTTCGGGAAAGGGGGCATCGTTACCATGACTTTCAGGAATAAACCGAATATACCGGAAGAAAAAAGCTTAGACGTGAGGTTTTATGCTTGAATGCTCAGCCGGTTGCGATGGTCAAGCACCCTGATGAAAATTACGCCTTGCGGTCGACGGCGCGGAATACTCGCGAGATTTTACTGGACGGTCCAGCGTGGGGTTAAAAGCTCTCACATTCTGAAACGAAAACAGCTGCCAACCGGAAACGACAAACATCCAGAAATGCAAACGCACGACCAAAAGCATTTGTGAAGGCTTAGCTTTCATTCGCTCAAAAGATCTTGTGAACTGAGGGCGACAGAAGAGTTTTAAATGAATTGTCGTTTGCGACGTTCTGATGACGTCATTTATTTATTTATTTGGGATCAAACCAGTGTTGCAAAATATTTGGTTATATTTCAACGAAAGTAAACACAATCATACTCATGCTTTTTAATTCAGTCACAGCTGAATGTTTTCACCTGTCTAAAAATAGGTGACGTTATTTTGCGCATTCGAGTTTTGCGTTAGGGCGGCGATTAGCTCAGTGTCTGCCTCCCAATTGGAAGGTTGGGTGTTCGACCCGCGGCCACCGAGTGAATCGCCGTATAGCGCTCCTTGGACAAGAGCGCTCACCGCAACCGCCCCGACAAAAGCATTTTTCAAGCTTCAGCTTGCGCCAACTGTCGTTAAACAAATCCGTCGCTTTGAGTTTGGCGTCGTATGGCTGGCGATAACGATTCTACTGACCTATTTTCGAAGTATTAATTCAGTGTTTTACACATTGTAAAGTAGTTTTGACGCGTTGAAAAACAAAATTGTGTAGTTTTAAATTTATTCGCAAGTGTGGTGATTTTATGTGAGGTAATCAAAGTTTGATTCAAAATAGTATAAAACGAAAATCACAGTTCATCGTGGGCCTCAATTCATTTGCACGAATCGCCTCGGCTTCCAATCTAATTTGCAGTAATTTTCGGCAAATCAACGGCGTCGAAATGAAGCATCACTGATTGCTAATCTTTTATTTGGAGAGTTCAGTTTTGTATTTGTGCTTTCATACCGCACACGTGTGATGCAAAACTTGCATGAGTGCAACTTTGGACCTGGGTTTGACAAGTAGGTGATGCAAAGCTGTGCTTGAAAAGCTGGAGTAACAGCAAATGCAATGCAAGTCTCAGTACCACGTTGTACGAGGGCCTGAAACAATGTCACTTGGATGACGATCTTGAGCAGGTTTGAGATTGGAAGTAGTTTGATGTGAGCAAGCCAGTGGTGAGCAGCCGCGAAAAATAAAAAAAGTGAAACAAAATTGTATTGTGTCCAGGGAACAAGTCACTTCAGGATCAAGCTTTTCTTTTAAATTGCCGCAGCGACCATTGTTTCTGCATCAACAGTAAGTCTTGCATTTCAAAATGGCAGCCCATCGTCTTCAATGTCTTGACACTCACTACCTGCTCAGAAAGCAGGCCGGTTTCCCATGAACATCAGGCCAAATCATTGTTGAAACCTCTTTTCAGAAAGATGATCCGCTATCCGATCCGTGAAGTGGCGTCAGAGACTTTTCGTAACCCGTAGCATGCAACGTCATTCCGTCGTACTGGAACATGTCGCGGTGCGTCATCTGCCACAAGTAAACACTGTTTCGGTATCCATGTCAAATTCTGTCAAGGTCTGGTCTCAGTAGGTCCACAGGGGGATATTTGGAGCAAACGCTCACCAAACGTTTTGCGAACAGACTAAAGTCGTTCCTCTTTGAGTGTGCACCCCTCTTGCTCGGGGCTTGCAAGAGAATATCATATGCGCATAAAGGCGGTGTTTACAAATTTGAAGGATAAATGGATAATGCTGACGCTTTTTGGTTATATGTTCTACTGAAAACGGATGAACATTTCGTGCTCTTCACTTTTGCTGCACTGATAATATACGAAATGTATTGCGTTCCGCATGGTATTTGTTTAAGTCATCAAACGCTTTCTTCTGGAGGCTGAGCTGAGCAGTAAGTATAACTACTGCAGTTTTAAAAATGGTTCAAATTTCGTAATGCAATTTAACGCAACCTTTTTGGCTGCTGGTTCCTAGCGACAATTTTGGATTTGCCACTAACTGGTATGTGTTGCAGTAAAATGCAACACATCTTTCTCTTCATCGTCAACACACGAACTTGTCGCGATAAGCAGTAGAGTGATTAGGATTTGCACACTCCCAAGGAAACGCTCATCACCTATAAAAATGACACCTGTCTGGGATGTAAGCCAGTTTTCACCTCAAAACGTCTAAATCATCAAGCATTTTTCTGAAGCGCAACCGTAAATTGAGGCATTGATCATCGCAAGCGCTTCAATCTTGATTGCACAAAATTAGTAAACTGCTTTCAGCGACAGCACAGAAACCCTAATAACGAAATGACGATATTTGCTATAATTCGCCTTAAAGTCCCATAGAGTTTCTACCCACGATTGTAGACGTGCGGTAACCTACATAAATGAAAAAATGCTATGACTTGATGCACCACTACAGATCAACGTTTGATAAAATCAAAATAAATCTTACTTGCGGGGAGTCCCCTACTTCCAGGGATCGCGTTGTTCTCCTCATTGCGGAAGGAGACCAAAGTAAAGTACTCGCCAAAGCCGGTGCATCCTGCAAATATGTTGTGGAGCATGGAATCAATAAAGGCAGTGTTTGCAAACCCCTGCAATAGTTCAAACCTGTTGGTTTCACAGTTACCACGCAGTTGGCGTGATAAGCTGAAAATGCCTGATTGACCAGCTGTACGTGCTTGCCAATGAAACGTTCAGATGCTGAGTTACGCTTTGTACAACCATTAGAAAAATTCAAGAATGTCTTTTGCCGCTCTTATAACAAATGTAGAAAACTTACGCTAAAAATATTGTTGTGTTAGAGTGGCCAGTTTGGGCCTAAGGATGTGCTGCTTATCAAGAACGAGAGCTGGATGTTCGTTGTAAAAGCTACTTTTAAACATTGTTATTGGCCGCAGGGCTGTGTTAGAAACCTGCCCAACATTGCATCACAAGTCGCAGAATCCGAGCCGGCTGCAGATTGGAGGCACTTACAAATTGTTACATTGCGAGGCGTTTCGCGTGTATCTTCATTACCTCTGCTTTTTCAGCCTAAGCCCAGCGAACATGGTAAGGTGAGAGTGTAGCTGCTGTAACGCGGCGATTAACTTCCTGGTTTGAGTTCAACCTTTCTGGTGTGTTGTCAGGGAAGATCGCAATTTCTCAATCACTGGTCGCGCTCATTTTATTCAAAGCAGCAACCGCATATCCACCTGTGTGTCGTCAGTATACCCTTCAAATAGGTTGTTAACTAAGCATTTGCCTCCCATTAAAACTATCATAGGAGCGCGTTTCATGGAAAGTGACAAGTTATGCAATTTAGAAATACCGGCAGAATCCTGCGTTGAGATGAGCAGTGTTTACCTATACATCTTTAGTGCCGTGTTGTTTCAGCCATGTCATTAAACCTGTCCTTAGGGTGAAGCACACTTTTATACAACTGGTGGGCAAAGCGTCGAAGGAGTTGGATCAAATGTCATTCCATTGAAAGTAGGATTGTACTGGTGTGTATACGATGACGCTGAGCAATGCCGACAAAGGATATCCCAGACGTTACCCTCTTTACACTGCACTGTTGTCGGAATCACGTTGGATTGGCCCGTGAGTGATTCGCCGTCATTGACTTAGACCATAGTGAACGCACTTGCGATCTAGATATTGGGGCGTTTTTACACTGCAAGGAACTCAAAGGTTCGCTTCGCGCGCTTGGCGTATGGTATTGTGAAAGCAACAGAATAGCTGAAAATATTAAGGTGGAAGCTGATTCCACTACAGCAAGGGTGGGGAACCTGCGGCCCGCGTGAACATTTGATATGACCCTCATCAGAATTTTCGTTACCCAAGTTAGAGCGCAACATCGCGTCACAACGAAGATCCATGATAAGCAGGCACTTAGATAGTAAGTGAAGGGACGTCAGTATTCGTAGTTAGATAAAGTAGGAATTTAAAGATGAAATTAATTGACTTCGCGGTCCGCCAGCGCAAATGCACAATTCATGCGGCCCCTGATAACAAACAGGCTCCCCACCCTGCATTACAGAAACGTGATTTCCGTGGGTGTAGTATGAATCGTCGAGACGTGATTTCATTTGGTGCAGTCCAGAGTTAACAGCCAGTTGAGATAATCGTAGAGAGCTGGTGGCCGATGAAGGCAAGAAACAGCGTCTTGGTTGCAGTGGCGTAGCAAGGGGGGGAGCCCTGGGTCCCGGGCGGCATCTTCTGGGGGGCGGCACTTTGTTGATAAAAATTAAAATTTGAAAGGAGTTTGAAAAGAAACTTAGATACTACCTTAGCTAGACGCATTTTTACGGATAAAAACGAATCTCAGTTTTGAAACAAATGATTCAAAGATCTCACTGTTACCCTAAAAGTGCTCGATTTATTTAATAACAATTGTACGACAATGCAATCACGGAATAAGGAAATGCTTTTGAAGATTTGGGATTGTGTTACATCGTTCGTTCTGAGACATTTTAATACAGTATCCATCTTTTATTTGGTATTTGGCGTTTTTTTGGCTTCCCTTGTGATTAGGTCTGGCTGTTTTTGGTGAAGACAGGTTGGTAACCCTGCACTGTGGTTTAATCGCTTTATTATTGAACGTTCAGCCACCACTAACCAGCGCGTAGTTATGTCATAAAGCACTTTGTTTACACTACTGGATTTTCGAGCGGCTACGCTTTATTGTGTAGAAGTGGCGTGAGGCTTCAAAGCATGCTGCTGTTGTCTTTCCATAGGTGGGCGGTTGCAGAGTTTTGGGCTTGTTGCTGAAGTTAGTGATCTCATGCGAAGTAATCGCATTTTGAAAAATTTATTCTCTACAAAAATACAGCGAAATTCCAACTTGAAACAGTCCACAATAAATTTGATTAGCTTCTAGTTTCTGAGCTCCTAGAGCCGTTGGCCCCTCGGGGTCCACAACGCCTTCGATGGGGACAAATGGTCAAAAGTATTCATCGGGTTGCCCGTCTAGCCCGGCGAATAAAAAATTAGAATGTGAAAACGTTGAAACAAAATCTTTGTTTTTTATTAGAGGGCAAGCAGTGGCGTATGAGGCGGGGGGGCGGGCGGAGCGGCCGCCCCACCGGCTTGAATAATTCAGGGCAAACTCTGTTTTCAGGGCAAGTTCAAGTTGCTCAAAAATCCTGAAAGATAAAAAATATTTCAATACAGTGAAAAATTTCAGGGCAAATTCTGTTTTTCAGGGCAAGCGCAGCTTGTTCAAAATTCTGAATGATAAAAAATATATATTCAATACAGTGAATTCAGGGCACACTTTGTTTTTCAGGGCAAGCACAAGTTGCTAAAAAATCCTGAATGTAAAAACTATGTTCAATGCAGTGAAAATTTTCAGGGAAAACTCTGTTTTTCAGGGCAAGCGCAAGTTGTTCAAAATTCTGAAGGATAAAAATTACATTCAATACAGTGAGTTCAGGGCACACTGTGTTTTTCAGGGCAAGCAAAAGTTGCTCAAACATCCTGAATGTAAAAAGTATATTAAATACAGCGAAAAATTTCATGACAAACTTTGTTTTCAGGGC
>JGI24158J21664_10002562_pt1 | contig 22197 bp, 15 predicted proteins | sample Ectturendosymbi3_FD_21664 | JGI IMG/M metagenome (IMG submission 21664)
CAACAAGGAGCTGTCCGACCTATGGAAGATTCCAACACCTGAGGGTCACAGTATCTCTGAACCCTTTAGGCCGGAGGAGCTTGCTGCTGCCCTCAGAAGTCTCCGGGACTGGATTCCATCTTCTCGGAGTTCACCCCGGGTCGGCTCTCAAATCTTAGTTTTGCGACTTTCTCAGTTCCTGCATGCGTCAACTCAAAATTCTAAAGATCTGGAGAAGAGCACTAATAGTTGCGATCCCTAAGCCAGAAAAGTCACTGGGGACCCAAAGAGCTACCTTCCCATATCTCTGCTGTGTGCCCCCTTTAAAATCCTCGAGAGACTCATCTACGCTCGTGTCGACCCAGTCATACGCCCACTGCTCCCTCGGGACGCTGCCCTCTGCGAAAGACATGATGGAATTGGACTACAGGGAGATAGATGGCGGAGCGGCAACGGCGAGGAAACCACACGAGGATGGTAAAGGAGACCTGAATGTGTACGAATTAGCCGCAACGGATGGACACGCGGATTGGACGAAGGCGTACGTGCGTAATGACTCAGCCTGACGAATGTACGAGTTGCGAGAGTGTGCTTATGAGGAAGTGTGTATCCCTGTTAGCAAGGGGTTGTGGAAACACGGAAAAACATTGCCCGTATAGCGAATGAGATCGTCGAGAATACAATAAACAGCTCAAAAAATAAAGGAAACACCCTATAATAGCACATGCAAAAGCACGCTGGTCGAGGTCGAGACCAAGCAGAGTTGAAATAACTAGCAACCAAGTACACTAGGCAAAGAAGTGGAAAACGGTCAATGACGGCATACACATGAGCGAGGTGAAAGTTGAATGATAAATAGCTCGTGAAGACATTAGCGAAGCTTAACGTAAAAAATTGCCAAGGCATGAACTGATTTAAAATTGGAGAGAGTCGGAAAAAGTTCAGCGAAACCAAAAAAGTCAGCATAAAAATATGCTATGCCGAGACAAAAATACGAAAAACAACTTACAACTCGATGATGTCCGCGACCGAAGGCAAAGTATCCGGGCGAAGGAAAGAGAGTCCGTTCATAGGAAAAAGGTGAAACATGAAATGAAACGTTCACGCCGTTCAAGAAATTGCGGAGTTGATCCTGGCAGAGATAATCCAGAAGCAAAGGCCAAACGACGAGAAGAACTCCGTGTCAAAAGGGCTGCTGACCGAATCCTTTGCAACTTTGTATAGTCAGAACGACCAGCCTGGGAACCATTTGTGGCAACGAAATTGGTCGCTTCTGCGGCCTCGTGGTTATGATCTTTTTGCCACAGTGAGACTGAGTTATACGTAACTGAGCATCTTTTATTTCTGCTGACTTAGACAAACTCAAAGATATTCGAAACAGAAGATGCGAACAAACTTAAGACTTCTCGAAATCAAACGATAATGCTGGGTCTCACCACTCGCAGGTGTCAACGCTCGTACATTTTAAAGGGCGTATCGCACCATCGCTGCGACTCTGAAACCAAGCTGCGGGCGGAAACCAGTGGCCACTACAGCTGCATCAAGAAAATTCTCAATCTCCGCTGCTGGAAAAGAGCCTCACATACTGAAATACTCCGAAGAGTTGACTTCACCTTCACGCAAAACTTACTCGTACGACGGCAACTCAGATGGCTCAGCCATGTTATGAGAATGCCATCCAACACACTGCCCAGGAGGACAACCAACGGTGATCTTACTGACGGAAAACAATATTCTGGAGCTCAGAAGAAGCGTTACAAAGATCGTATCAAGATGTCTTTAGCAAATGCGTGGATGCGTGGAAAACAGCTTGCAACGAAGGGTACGATTCCTTCAAACTGCAAATGCATCGAGGAGGCGGATGCGGCCGCGCCAGCAGACATCGAGCTCTTGCATTCACAACCAACAAATCTGCCAGTGCTCCACTTACGGCTGTGCGTCTGCACGAGGGCTCAGAAGCTATACACAAGTGCGCAGAAACCCCACAGCCGAAGACTGAATTGTGCTCAGCAGCGCCATCGACGGACTAACTGTACTATAAATCAACCGCTGTTTTTCAAATGATCTCATATTTCAACAGCATGCGTGGAAACAATTCAAAGTTCTATACTTCATGTTTCATGCGTTTATCTCTTCAGGTATAGAAATGCCACACACTCCAATAAAAAAGGCATTTTGTCTCAGACTTTCTGGGGTTTCGCACAAATGCTTCCCGAACTTTCTTGACCATCTCTTCCGATAATATCGGTCGTACAGATCCTTTGACCCTACACAAACAACTTCCTGTTTGAATTTTTTATGTGATTTCCAAATCTGTACTGCAGCTGTTACTTTTTCATGAAGTGCTCTTACAAATGCACGCTGTACAGACAATTCGTTTATGTTCGAGCATACTGTAACACACAAAACGCTTTTTATTTTGAAGTGGGTGCTTTTTCTGTACCTGAGAAGATGAACGCATGAAACGCAAAACACAAAATTTTGAGTTGTTTCTTCACATATTGTTAATATTTGAGATCACTAACTCAGTAACTTGAGAGGTGTTCTGCGCATTATGAATTTATCATCTTAAGTTATAATCCCACAATATATCTTGCTGTTATTGCACAGAATAAGAGTAAAGCTCTAAAAAACTTTAAGCTCCCAGCCTTTCATTTTCGATTTAGTTTGTTTGCTCCAATTCCTTTTTGATCATTTTTGAAACGTATCTGGATAACTTACCATGGAACAATGTGTACAGCCTTAAGCTTAGTTTCATCCCGGTGTCAAGCGAAATTTCTGATCTATTATTGTTTGTCAGTCATTTTGCTGTTTAGAGTAAAGGAATAAAGTTCAGCAATTACTTTTTTGATGCGTGTTGTGTAAATTAAAACTTTTTGGTTAGATGTCAGATACCCACAACAAGGTATAGTACGAAAATAACTATAACCGCTGAAAAAATTGGACTTAGTGGTAAACCTCAATTATGTTCATTTTTCTAACCCAAACCTAACCTGACACACTTACCTAAACACTAATCCCTAAGCTCAAATCATCATTTTTCTCGGCGTATTTGATATGTAAAATATTTCTCTGTGCATGAGCACATGGCATGAAGTCAGAAATTTCGCTTGACACCGGAAAGGTGCAAATTAATTATGCCTTTGTGCTTACTCTCCTCAGCTGGCACACAGGACGACAGTGGGTGCGGAGTTCCTGCAACAAAACCCTATATAACTGGCTTTGATTACGAGGCACAAGGAGAGCAAGTGTCTTACAAGGACATTTCTACCAGAGTCGTTAACGGTGAAGAGGCAGTTCCTCACAGCTGGCCATGGCAGGTGAGTTCGGAAGCGCCTGTTCAAAGTGCTTTTCACACGTATCATGACTGCAAAACAGTGCGTTACATTCAGGTGTCCCTGCAAGGTTCGTACGGTTCAGCGTACTGCGGAGGAACGCTGATCAGAGATCAATGGGTCGTTACAGCTGCGCACTGCGCCGATCTGATTTTGTGAGTTATGTGTTCGTTACAAAAACCATATGCTGCTGATTGAACATTTTGCATACCGTAAACAAAACTCATGTGATGATTTGAAATACGTCTTCGAAACGTCGGAAAATAAACGAAATAGATTAGCCACCAAAAGAAAGGCTTCAATTCTTCGAAATATCTTCTTTGGTAAACAATCTGATACGTTTTCATTGAATAGGGAAGGTGTACGCAAAGCAATCATTACCATACACTCTTATGGCAGGAACGTCGTTTTTCCGCGTCATCCACGTACGGACTGAAAAGAAACGTGGCGAAGCAGAGCTAACAAATCATTTTTGCTATCGCAGCATAGGAACGTATGGCTCAGATCAGGTTGCCCTCGGTATGCACGATAAACGAATGGAAGCGGGTGTTCAAAAGATCGACATCGTTGCCAAGTACGTTCACCCACAATACGATACCCCGGATCGTAGCCACGACGTCGGTATGTTATTGTGTCCTTCCGGTGTTTTTGTTGTTTTTACGTATGTTTAACAAGCACTACGACAGCTCAGACACCTTTTCCCCTGTGCCTCAGGTCAGAGAAACTTCCCCTCAATTTAGAAAAACGTACAGTACAAAAGAAACTTGAAGCCTAGGCAAATGGGCAGCAGTTACGTAAGAATTACTAGTCTGTGGTATAAGCTCGAGCCATTGGTGTTTGGCTTATCCAGACCAGCACGCTGCGATGCGAAAAAGATTTTCTACATCAACTGTTGCCTATTTCTTACTTGTGAAAAACGCTTTAGCAGCTACCAACAGAAAATCCGGTTTTTCTAAGCTGCAAACATGCCACTTTAACTTTTTTGAAAAACTACCAAAAAACTTTTTTGAAAAAAAAAAATTAGGAAACCTATTATAAATTCCTACATATTTGATTTGCTGCCAATTTACCGCCACAGTGATTCCCGAACACAGCGGCACACCATGCGTGTGGGTAGTTGGTGCGTTTTGGTGAAACTTGAAAATATGAACGTGCACGGTAAAGTGTCTTTAATAGAAAACTTTAGAACATTACTGCAGTGGCCACACGATGCGACTGTGGATGGACTGAGACACACTGTAGAAACTGCGCAGTCTTTATTGTAATAGGATGTACTTACACTTCGCAACAGTCTTTCATAAAATGAGCTGTATGAGCCTTCATTAACAAAGTTTTACGTAGTTCTCACTATCTTGATTGTTAACTTCATGCGGTTTTGCTATCACCACACAAAATCAAGTCAGAACTACCCTGACAGGTATTACCAGCTGTTTTGAAGAGTATCATAACGTAAAACAGGTTTAGGAAGTCCCGTTGCAGCAAAGCAAAAACTACGACTACAGCAGGGGTCTCAAACACGCGACCCGTGAGGGCGTTTTGAGCGGCCCGCGATGTTTTTTGGGAATTTTTAAATAATTAACATATACCTTTTTTAGTTTATTCACCGGTTTCACAGCGCTCGGCTAGCGACTGAGTAATTCCTTTTAAAACGAACGTAGAGACAGATAGAAATGATTTGCCAATAAGTCATGATACCTTTCGCAGGAAATAAGATGGAAAAGCTGTTTCTATAGTAAGGTTCAGGTACCGCCATTGTTGCGTCAGAGTGGTAATGCGACCTCGGGTTACTGTATATGTCCTCATTTGGCCCTCAGAACTATTTGAGTTTGAGGCCCCTGCATTACTGCCTGGGTACTGTATTAGCCTATATAAAGAATACGACGCCTTATAAAACTGCTAGGATTATGTATAGCACATGTCCTCCAGTAATTTCCGCAAACAGCAAAATGCAATGCAAACTTATGCGCTGATTAAACAAAGCCGATAAGCATTAAAGGTCAGAAAAGGGAATTTATTGCATATAATAAGAACTCCCGTATAAAAACTGAAATGAGCAAAACGTGCTGTTTACCATTTTCAACATTGTCATCTGCATGCTATATTGCTTTCATTGGCAACTTGTCTGTTTCCTTCAACAAAAAAAACATTGGGCTTTCTATGTAAATCACGTTACTATATCTTGTTTAGCATTGGTGAAAATGAAGACAAAAGCTGTATTAAACAAAGACGTTTCCTTGGCTTGCGAAGCTCATCAAGACTGGGTGTTTCCAGCAGGAATGTACTGCGTCGTGACCGGGTGGGGTGTAACCACCGAAGGTAGGTCTACAAGTATTGTTGCATTTTTTTTCACAAGTAGGATACCTTATGTCTCCATATTTACAGGTTAGAGTATATCTCATACGCTTCAACGCAAAACACTCAGACTGGTGGTCAAAGACATTGAGTCATCTGGTTTGATCATATATAGCAGGTCGCATATTTTGGGAGGGGTGCGAAATGATCGTAACTTGTTGTACTATTTTCCGGAGAGGCAATACCTAACAACTAAACTGTTTTGCTTTTTTTATTTCGGTGGGAACCAATTTACCGGTTATGCCTCCCCCTGGTTGCGGGTCTGATATATAGGGTCTTTTCACACTCAAAATTCAATTAATCGCGCAGTCTTTTGTTTCAAAGCATTCTGCATGACCAGCAAGGACGCAGGACCGCAAGTATCAGTGGTATAGATATTACAAGCGATGGGCTGAAGTCACGTTTCTTGCAACTGTCCAATTCATCACTCACATTCATAATCGAGAAAGTTGCGAATTTATTTTTTTTTTAATAAAGTATAAATTGAGCTACTGCTGGGATTAATGACAGCTCAATGATGATAAGTGTTTCTTATGAATTTTGAACCAGCATCAGGTGTAGGTCAAAAACTCGCTATGCACCCAATCTGCGACTTTTCGGAAATCCCCTGCTTTTCCCTATTCTGTTTGGTTGTTGGACATCTCCCGGAAATAATTTACTTTAAAAATCTGTTCCATGACCACAACCTGCTGAACAAAACCGTGTTGGTTCACGGACTAGAGACGGAGCACTCGTTTTCAGTTGTTAAACAACAGCAAAAACCAGTTACAGCATAACGTTTCAGTTAGCAACATCTATAGTGATGAGGTTGAAGTCAAGGGCAGCGAGACTGAAAAAATGTTTTTCAATACTCAGTTCAGAAGACCCGTCATTTATCAATCAAAGGTAGCAATAAGGTTCACCTCTATTGGTCCAGCAGAAAATAAAAAGCATTTATAAATTACTAAAGTTCTAAAAGATGATTGTATGGAACTGACTTTTTGCGCTTTATGATAAATGAAGCTCGTTACTACAGAAGATGTTCTCATTCACCCGCCCCACATAAAAGTTACTTTTACGCCATGCGTTTTATCCCAGTAACACGTTTATAAGCTTCTAAGGTTTTTAAAAGTTTGGGTATGTGATTGAAACATAAAAAACGAAAATGTTGCGGGAATTTTTTGAAACACTTTTCTTGCCTGTTGCAGATATCTTGGTTCTAGATCTTTCATTTACTTCTTACTCTTTATGCAAATAATTTGAAGCGCAGCGCATCGGCTACCCATACAACTGATTCTATAACACAGCGTTTGTGTGAAGGCAATTCAATCCACTATAAAAAGTTTTAAGTGGAGTGCCGTTCGAACTTACATCGAGCATTGTCAGGAGCTCTGGCGCGACAGTTTCACAACTCTTTTCAATCACAAAAGTTGATACCGTCCTTTTATATGTACGTGATGAATTTCATGTGACTTTTCAGTGCTTGCATCCGTTTTTTTTAGGTAGTTTATTTTTTCAAGCAATTGTGAGTCTCATTTTAACGATTGCATGAGATACGCCCATAGGAATCCCGAAAACATTTTGAGAAAGCATATGTTCGCCCAGCTGTCAACACTGTCAAAAAGGTGTGTTTGTCTCAAATTTGCTCGGAGCAAAACTTCACCAACCCAAGCATCACACCTTTCTAATCAATGCTATAGGCAATTTTCTTGATTTCCGCAATCAACCGACAAAATAGCGAAACGAAAAAGTTTTCAGTTTTCCTCTTCACTCACAAGACAAATATTATATATCTTCTTACTCGCAAAGGTTTTCGTAGTCTTTTATATTTTGGCAGGAGAAGCAGATAAAATATAGGCAGCATTGTTTCGATTTAATGCTGCTTACTAATATTCTTTGATAACAAAGAGAATGTCATTTAATTGCATCAACAAGTGAAGCCATCCTCCCAACAAAGCGCATATTGTGAAAATGAGGTGCCACGTTCCTTTGGGTGTTCTTCACCCATAGATTTTCCACTAGTTCCCAACGACGTTTTATTCTGACATGGAGCGATTTAAAAATTTTATCAATCACGTCGTGTAAAGTCTAATGTGCGATAAACCACGAAGATTTTTGTAAAACGCTATGAATATCGCGTGTTAGAAGTAACTGACTGCAGTTGAATTCGGCTTGTTTTACTGTGCCGGAAAGTATTTTTCTAACAAGTTTTCCAGCAAGAAGCAAAACAAAAAAAATTCCATTCCAGAATTATATTTTACGTCGGGGAAAACATTTGCCATAAAAATCGATTCCTTTGATTTTTATCGTTAGCCGTTCATTGTACTTTTTGCTGGAAGACGGGAGGTTACCTTTATCCAGGGGCGGATCCAGCCAGTAAGGTTATGGGGGGCGATTTTAGTAAAATTTGGTAGTCACTACGGGTTCACTACTGTAAGAGATGCTTTACAACACTGCTGTGTCAACACAACGGCTGGCGAAATAGCCTTATGTCATGAATGCTGTTTTCTGAATTGCACAAAATCATGGTGAATACAGTTATTTTCGTAGGTCTTAGGGGGACGACCGCCCCAATCGCAACCCTGGATCCTCCCGTGCCTTCATCGTCTAAGCCAGCTATGTCCAACCCGCGGCCCAGGCGAAGGTTTTGCGTAGCCCAGTTTAGGTTTTCGCTGTAGTAAAAGTAAATTACCTTTTGACAACCTGTCCTTATTTTGATAATCTTGAATTTGACATTTTAGATGCAGGTGGTCCTCAGTGTCACTTTATCACGTCTGTTACCATTGCAGTTAGGATTCGAACGCTTCCAGTACATTAGCTCAAGCTAAATTCAGTTTGCTAAGATCAAAGTAAGCCATTCAGTGTGCGGCCCTCGGCCCCTCATTAACGTGTCATTCAATATGCGGCTCTAGTGAAGATAGTGACATCATTTTTGGCTCAGTAAGCCATTTGGGTTGGACATGGCTGGTCTAAACGTTTACTTAGTTTTTTTGTAAAATAGGATAAAAATGAAAATCTGAGAACGCCATAGCGCATTTTGCGTACCATAGAGCAAGAATGTTTTCTCAACAAAACAGTCAAAACGCTCTTTTCCTACTAAGCACCACCATTATTTTTATAGATTAGTTGATGCTCAAACTTTAGTTATTCCACCGCTGGCACTGCACCCTGTGTGCCTTAACTTTTTTCTTTGGCCTGAATAATTTGTTCACATATCGTGGAATCTCTGATTTGCCATTAACCGGTGCCCCTTTATTCGATTTATTTTGATTATTTTTCACACTGCTGTAGCAGACACAAAGTAATGGTCTGTACATGTTGAATGTTGATATGATTAAAAGAAGCAAAACTCAAGCATCAAGCAACAAAGACAAGAACTGCCAGCTTCCAGTGAAAAAGGCTGTAACCGGTCAAGCATGGAAAAACGTGACACCCAAATATTTCATCGGACCACCTATCAATATAAGTCACAAATAAAATGACGTTATGGGCAAAGATTGGGAAGCCATAAAAAGATGACGTAATGGAAAAGTACTGGTTAATAACCAATAAATGATTAATTAGGGGTTTTCCAATAAATTGGGGTATATAAAGGCCTATTTTAGCAACCTAAAATCAGTTCACTCTTCGACCCTGAACTGAGAACTCCTTCTCTGGTCTACGCCAAGAATTTGGTTTAGCCTTTGAAGTAAAATTGAAGCTCTGCCTTGCAGCCATCTTAAGCTCGAACGGATGGTTGTAAGTGCTGCTAGCCTTACCTCTGGGTTCACTGGTAACAGCTAGTAGCTTGAGTCTTCAGAATGAAAACAATGTCATTGACTTGTTTTTGTTCAACACTAGTGGCATTGTCCGGGGAGAACTCTGTCACACGAGTCGGCGTTTTGAAACTCTGCCTTGCAGCCATCTTAAGCTCGAACGGATGGTTGTGAGTGCTGCTAGCCTTACCTCTGGGTTCACTGGTAACAGCTAGTAGCTTGAGTCTTCTGAATAAAGACAATGTCGTTGACTTGTCTTTATTCGACAGATTGGCATTGTCCGAGGAAAACTCTGTCACCCTGTATGACAAAATTAGCATTATCCGAGGGAACCTCTATCACCCTCTATGATTGGCATTGTCCAAAGGAACCTCTGTTACCCTATGTGACAAAATTGGTATTGACTGAGATAATTTCTGTCACATTTTGACACTCATAAAAATGCAATACTAGCCATGCCAAAATTTAATTATAAATTGGGCAGACATTACGATAAACACTAGATAGTGTTTTGATTTAAGAACTTGCAATCGTAACAAAACTGAATACGTGATAGCACTTGCGGAAATTAAACCTAAACTCCTTCTTTGAATCTGCAAAACCCCAGTCACGATTAAATGCATACAAAACATGTTGATCAGACATGTATCTTCCCTTTAGGGAGTTACTACCTTAGTAAAAAGGTTCTGAGTTAAGTACTAAACAAAATATAAACTTGAGGATTGTGAGAATGGTTGCCAACTGAAATACCTGTGTCTGTGGTTCTGGTTCGAGAAAGTTCGAGTTGACACATGTTTTACATGAAATGGTGAGTTTCTTGTATTTTGTCGTGTGCACCTTTTATGAAATAAAAGCAATCCAACTAAAACATTTTAGTATGTCAAAACGAGTGCTATTTGCTAGCCATTCAGAAACTGAGGGAGATCAAGCAAACTTTGATTTGTGAATATCGTCCTTGATACATCTAAGACCCGAACCCATGCAGTGATCTTACGGATGTATCTAAATGGGGCAATTTAGGATCTAAATGACCTAGAAACCCGTTACACTGCTAAGGAAGTGGCTTTCCCCTATTGTTAACGTGATGGCGAGATCGTCTATGAAAATACCTGTACAGTAGCATAGGATGCAAATGTGTTGCATATCCAAAAAGATTCTCTCGTTTGCAGGTGGCAACGTGGGCACTAACATACTGCAACAAGCACCTCTTCCGCTGCTCAGTGATACCGCCTGTTATGCTTTGTATCAACAAGCTAACTTGGACACAACCGACGACATGCAGTGCGCTGGTGGGCAAGGAAAAGGAGCTTGCAACGTGAGTTCGCAATGGCATGCGGTATTCAAACAAAATGTATACAGAAAAGCGATTGTTATGGCAGTCTTACCAGAATCAGTGTAATGAAAAACTTCCCAAGCCACATTTTGTAACAAAGCAGCAGGTCAATTCCGTTTCACAAGATTTATTGCAGACGAAATTCTTACAAACCGTTTTCACAAAAAATCAAACATCCGTTTGAAAGTCCCTTCTTGGTGTGCCAGTGCTGTGTTCTTATCAAATTGTAATAATGATGTAATAATAAATGGCGTATTTTTATTTGAATGGTAGATTTTTAGATTAAACTGCAACTATTTTTCCATGAATACATTGGAGGACGGTTTCAAAACTTAGAGTTGAAACCAAACCCCCAGACAAGTTTTCATTAAAAGTTCAAAAAAGACAAAAAAAATCACAAAAGCTCTGACGATTGTCAAAACGTAAGGGCGTGGTCCCGTACAGACTTCTGCGAGTCGTTGGAGGGACGTAGCTGTTGTAATGCTAGCAATGTTTACTGAAACACTCGATGGGCATTCCCAAAAATTGTGACAGCAAGTAAACTAGCCGTTGGAATCAGTTTTATATCTGAAATATGCTGCCGCCCAGGGGTTAGCAGAATTTGTCACCCCTAGATGAACACAAAGTCAGCATCAGCAGATATGCTAAAAAAGCAAAATTAACGCCACTCTATGCAGTAGCTGAAATTTTGCATCAGTTAACATTGCACTCGTGTATAGATATTGAATAGCGATTGACAACACACTAAAACGCCAAGTTTACATCTACAGAACCATCGGATGTACACATAAGAATACTGTTACGGCATGCACACGGAACTCAATTTTTAAAATGGTCGTTATTTCTTAGAGGTCAAATTTATGCACCAGAAAAGTTAAAAATAGTTAAAATGATCAGGCACAGTTCCAAGCGCTGGTTTTTCGACCACCCGATCTCCATGCGACCGACTGCACCGTTACGCTACAGCAGATATCACGCTTGTTTACTTGTAACATCAGTCAATGTCCAGTGGTTAGGAGCTGCATAAATTCTTCAATACTTGAGTTGTGCAGCGCATGAACGTATCACAACTGAAAAAGTTATCGGTTGCCTGACATGTGCCCAACCGTCCGATATCACGAAAATGCTTTGTTGTCACAGCGGGAGGCAACATCTAGATAATGTGCAAAGAAAGTTTTGTTAAAATTGCAGTTTTACACGATACCTATTTCTTTGCTTCTCGACTTCATTTTGTGCTTTTCAGGCAGGGGCGGATCCAAGTAATAAGGTTAGGGGGGCAATTTGAGCAATATTTGTGAGTAAAGTATCAACAACGGTTTCGCTACTGCAAGGGAGATGAAGTGTACTTCACAACACTGCTGTAACAAAAAATGGATGACAAAATAGTCTTATACCGCCAATGTTGTTTTCCGAATTGTACAACATTGTGGTGGATAAAGTTTCTGTCATAGGTTTTAGGGAGCGCGATCGCCACAATCGCTCCCCCCTAGACCCTCCCCTGTTTTCAGCTAATTCCTGTGAAGCACGAAGCGTGTATAAACAATTTTTTTAAACTGATTATACAAAAATCGATTACGCTTATAACGTTTCTTATTCTTTTAGTTAATCACAGTTTTTTGATATGTTAAATATTTCATGAGTTAAGCCCGTATCACGCATTGCTTACGCCAACAGCTTTTCTGCTAAATTTTATATCTAAAGTTGTTCTGATATATTGGAATTCCAAAGACATTTTTTAAGAATTATTCCTTCTTAACCAAGGCCATTAGTTGAGGTCAGTAGCTCAAAAATGGTTTGTTATTTTTCAAAAAAGCACCTTTAAGCTGCGAGTACCTATATAACCAATACCTGCCAGCAAGGGTGGATTGGCTAATTGAAACAGCTCGGAAATTCAGAAAACTTACCGCCCCTGTCCCAAACAGAATGCGTGTGTTTGAATATAAAGTGTAGGCCAATGCCATGCTTATTCCACCAACTTTTTTTTGGAAAAGCTGCGTGTATTCAAAGTGGCTGGTTGGCTTCATTGCAGTCCAGAGAGTCATGTGATCATGAAAATGGTTAGGCGTAATCAGGGTTTTTTTAAGAAAAATGTTAGGTACCCAATACGGACCTGTAGGGACCCGATTTCTCTCTTTCTAGGGACCCGATTTTCTCTGGTTCAAGGGACCCGATGATAATATTTGCTGATTCTAGGGACTCGATTCGCAATTCTAGGGACCCGAATCGGGTCCCTAAAACGCCTTAAAAAAACCTGGCATAATTAAAGTTAATCAACAAAACAACTTAGTACGCGTACAAACGACACCTCACCTCCGATTGCGAAGGCCGTTTGCGCAGCGGGCGACCACCCTCATGGAGTTTTATCTGGGGCACGAATCCATCGCACGGTGAACTCAACATCAGTGGCTCGAGGAGTAGACATTTTACCATAGGCCAGGGTTTCTTAACCTGGGGTGCTGAAATCAATTTCAGGATGTGGTGGGGATGGTCACATATGTGGCGGTCAAAAGTTTGTCCATGAGCTTTCCTTTATTTTCTTCTTGTTTTTGTCAATGCTACTGCCATAATTGCTGTTTTTGTTTTGGAGAATGAACCAAGCATATGATCAAGATGTACTGCACTTTTCATTACTTTATCCTTATAGAAACCAGGTGTTAACCGATGGTAGGAGGTGCTGGACCGCTTAAACGCGACCAAAAGGGGTGCTGAGGTAGAAAAAGGTTAAGAAACGCTGCCATATAGGCGTAGTCAGGGGGGAAAAGTGGCCACGTCCTCCCAAATTTCTAGCAAATCTTGTCGTTTTGTGCTTCGAGACGCGGTGTCTCATACCAAGTATTTCTAGCTTATATTCAAAATATTTGGCTCTCCCAAAATTTTAGGCTGGCTACGCTACTACATTTTCGGGTCCCAACGCAATACCTTCCATCACCCAAAGTATGGGAAACCCCTATCTTGGTCTCAGCCGCTCGGCGTGGACTTCACTGTCCCGATGGAAGTTGGCGCCTGATCCTTGGTGTCCACGCAGAAGCTCAAACCGCTGAGTACATCACAAGTGGATGATGTGCCTTGTTTCGGATGCCTGGAGCGACTGCAGATTTTGCTGCCCCGTCGGCTCTGTGAGCCTGGCTAGAAGAAAATGCTCCTACAGTTTAATCATGTGCACGACAACGATCAACAACCTGGCCAGACTATCTTCAAGACAAAATAGGCTATGCGTACACTCGAAGGCAAAGATAGGAGGTTCCAACTTATTTTTTACCTATTTTTGCATCGAGATTGGGTTTTTGCTCTTGGCAATATCTGACCGATAGCCAGATTTTGGAATGTTTGTGTATTTCACACCATTCACCTCGTCTAAAACTTCCTTGAAACAAACATTTTTTTAAATTGAATGGTTCGGATTTTTAAAACTGTAGGTTAAAAGTTACGAGATATTTTTAGCAAAATGCAACCATTTTTTACCAGTCTAACTGATTAGAAGCCGCCTTTATCTACTTCAGCCAAAAGCGCAGTACAGGTCTACCGCCAAAGAGGAGCGTATAAATGTTTTCCCCACTCAAAAGGAATTTTGCATCCCGCACGCAAGGACGTATTTCTTTTGATGTGATGCAAAGAATGGTACAAATTAGGCGAAGGCCCGGCTAGACATAAAATTAGTTGATACTTCCTTAAACTTACAAATAAAATCAGAAAAAGTTGATTTATTAATAAAGCCTTAAAACCCTTTCAAAGGCGCGCATCAGACACAATTGTGGCTTTTAAAGACGTTTCTCACGATCATTCGCGAACGCATTGGGTTAGAAAGTCAGTGAAAAAATCATCTGATGCGCGTGGAAGACAGCGATCTTTCCGATAATTTTAAAAAAGAAAACGTAACACTTGAAGTTTTTGAGAAAAACACAAATTTGTGGTTTTTTGAAATCGAGTTCTGGAAATTTTCGGACATTTTCAAAAAATTCCTTTCACGGTTACCTGTTAGCTTTTTCGGGGCGTTTTTTTGGTTAGGACCCCAACTAGCCACAATACCATCAACAATAACTCATCGCTGTTTTAGGGGAAAATGTTTGGGTGAAAAAAAGATATTTTCCAAATCTAAATAAAATTGCATTTTTTGGTTTTTACACCTTACTCTTTGCAGATAGCGGTTTTTGGAATGCTCCATTAAAAAGAGCGTAAAAATCCAATTAAAAATGGTCACTTTTTGACAAAATTTGTCAATTTGTTCGATAAAAAGTGCCATAACTTTTTTCCTATTAATAATCTTTCATTTGAAATTGGGTAGGATGTTGTAAGACACCCAAGGGCAACCTGTTCAGCAATTTTCAGCTGTTTCATGTGTTTTGAATTTGTACAATAGACCTTTCAAAGACAAAAAAGATAAAAACATACCCTAAATTTGTTTTTTTTTTCACGGCTTTGCTCACCAAAAAGATGGTATTAGGTTTATTTCAATTATTATCTCAAGGGTTTCGTCATGATTGACATTTTTTATATAGTACCTCTTTTTTCTAAGCTGGTGGCTTTCGCTCCACGGCTATTTGAATAAAAGATCCCCAAACGGGATTTCCCCTAAAAATACGTCAGAGTGACGTCAAAAGTACGCGGAACATAACTCAAAAGATGCGTTGCTGTCTTAATTTTCCGACAATGTTTTACATGTTGATGTAGCTTCAGTGGTTCGCGAATTATAGCCTGAAACATCCTTAACCACACTTGTGTGCGATGCGGGCACCTGGGTTTTGAGAAGTAACTTCAGCAAGGATCACGATGTTTCGCAATAGGTTGGTCTAGGGCTCGGTAGTTTGGTAAATCTTGCAGGTCCCAATTGAAACTGCCCACAGGGACATTTCCTGAGTGTCCTGTTGTCTGATCCTCCCCTGCCTAACAGCGCAAACCGTTTGTTTATTTCAGCAAATTTGTATATCCACCAGACGTTATCAAGTACCCCCACGGGTAGAATCAGTGGCGGAATTCGGGGGCAGGTCTATTTTTTTAATTTGATTTTTGGTGACGGCAGTTAGTGGCAGGCCGAAGCCTGAAATTTGCCCCCTGCCGGGGCGACTGCGGTGAACGCTCTTGCCCAAGGAGCGCTACGGAAATTCCCTCAGTGGCCGTGGATCGAACAACCAACGTTCCAGTTGGGAGGCGGACACTTTACCACTGAGCCATTGCCGCTCCTTAAACCCAGGGGAAATCCCAAAACCTGATCTTATGATAGGTAGTTTCTTCGTAGAACTGGAGTGTTCTCAGCGGGCAGCAAAACCAAAGTAAGCAGAGCCGTCCAGACGTTGATCTATATTTTAGGGTGTTGAAATTTTTCAAATTTTGCTGATGAGTAGCAGGAAGAATGTGGGGAGAAAGCTTCTCGTTAACCCATTAACACAGGCGTGCGAATCAATAGCCCGAACAGCAATCAGTAGCGGTGCTTAGCATAGCTATTCGAATGCTATTTATTGCTGCAGTCGTGCATATACGTAACAGAATATGTTTATTTTTTATTTTCCAGGGTGACAGTGGAGGACCCTTGAACTGCTACGTCAACGATCGCTGGTATCACATGGGAATCGTGAGCTTCGGCGAAGCTAATTGTGACACTGACATCGCCGGCGTGTTCGCAAGGGTATCAAAACTCAGAAGCTTTATTGATGAAATTATCGAAAAGTTTTCTTAGAAAGGCAACGGTGCAGTGTGTCAAGAAATTTGAATAAACGTGGTGCAAAATACAAAATGCTCGACACAAATTGCTTGTCTTGTTGTTAGTCATAAGCCCAAGATATAGCTCGAAACAGGTCAATGGGCGCTGAAAGCACGTTTCCAAATACATATAGCGAAAAACCATGCTTTGAATCAGTAACTGGACACTTGCCAAAGGCAAGTATCGTTTACGTTGCGAAACCTTCGTCCCAATAATGTTATGTTGGTTCCATAAACCAACGAAAATATTTCTATCCTTTTTGGGCACTGAGCAAAGTTTTACACCCTTGGTTTGCAATACTTCCATATTTTTGGAACTACTGAAATGTTCGAGCTCATTTTTAAAACACGATTGTCAGAATGATTTGGGAATTTGCTTTCTTAGCAAGCCATCTACAAGTTACAGAAATTGTTAATACAATTTGTCTACACTAGCTCATAGGCGTTTTTGGCAAATGTTGAAATAACAGTTGGTGGATGCAGGGCCGGGTTAAGGGGCGGGCAACGGGGGCAATTGCCCAGGGCTCCCCGTTGCAAGAGGGCCCACGTGATGAAATTTATTTGCTTCAAATAAAATACTCGTTTGAAAAATTTTTGTGATTCAGAAGCGATAGAAGAATACACTCTATATTATATTCCTATGTTGCATTAAGTATCAAGGGCCCCCAACAACAACTGATTTCTGTACAAGTTTGACTGTCTGCCAGTTTTAGTAATCGCTACTGAATAGCCTATAAGTATTTTCGGTTTTGTTCATTGCAAATATATTTGATTTCGATGGTAACTTTTTTCTAATAATTGTTCTTTTGGCATGGGTATAACTCTCTACTCGTGCATCACGGCTATTGCACAAATGTCACGAAAACGTTACTATTGGCGTGCTAAAGCTAGTGGTTGCTGACTGCTGTGTAGCTTCAATCAATGTTCCCACTGGGGTAGGTCTCTTTTACATCAGATTGTTGCCTTCTTCAACATCAGATAACATCAAATCTTTACGCTACAGTTTCATATAAGCTAAATACTTCTATTAACAAACGTAACAAAGCGCGATTACCCTCGTTGTATCCGAAACAGAGCGAAATGTCGCCATTAAATATAGAAGTCATTAATAATTTATCGAAAGCGTTAGTCTCAACGCAACGAAGAGAACTTCTTTAGTTTGAAACGATAACCAAACACACATTAGTGTGAGAGATTAATGAAAGAAACTTAAAAATCATGGATCTAACTTATTTTCGTCATAAAATTAAAAGAGAATGTGGAAAACAAAAACAACCCAGTCAACATCGGATTTGTCGTCAAAACATCGGATATCAGATATTTATCTTAGAACATCACACCTGATATCATGTTAAAACATCAGACGTGGCAACATTGGTATCAATGATCCCCAACTTCTGGCACGGTTGCCAGATGCTTGACAGAAAATCTATTTGTCTAATTTATGGCAAATTTTTGGCAAAAAATTTTTGAAAATGGCAATATTTTTGGCAATAATGATTTTTTATTACAAAATGGCATTTTTTTGGCAATATTCATTTTAAGGTTTTTTGCAATTCATATTTTTTTCATAGTTTTAAATTTTTTAAGTTTGGCAATTAAGAAAAGGTCTGTTTCATGGGAATCGAAATGCGTGGTCAGAAGGCGAAATATATCCTCTAGTTTAAATCAGTGGTTCTCAAAGTTGATGGATTCGACCCTTGGGGGAGATTTTAAAGGGCAGGGGGGCAAAGAAACCAAAGGGGTGATAGGTGGGGGCAAAACAACACAAAGGAGTGGAAATGCTCAACCACTAATCGATCACTGAGTTATCTTCAGTAGCCTAAAGCAATTTATCCGTTAAATTTTTACTCTGGATCATCTATGTGCCCGGCTACAGTATGGATTATTTTCACAAGAATTCTGAACGTAATATTAACGTCATAAAACAGTTACTTAGTTCAGCTATTTAATAGCTTGGTTCAGCTATTTAATACTTTCTTTATATAAAATTATTTAATTTGCTACCTTGTGTTTGCTTTATCAGGCTTGGGGGGCGAAAGCAACATGTCGGGAGTGAAAAGGGGGTTGGAATTAAAGGGTTTGAGAGACACTGATTTAGATCATAGACCCTCATGCTTGGCTGCAAAATGATTCTTTATGATTCATAGTTAAAAACTTAGGTAATCTTTCAGGCCTAGTTGAAAACTGGAAGCAACATGTTTTAGTTTTGGTCGTTTTTTACAGAATCATTACTTTAAATGCACACAAACTTATAGTGCGTCTGTGAAAGTATTACACAATAGCTAATACAAATCTCTGCCAGTGAAGGGCTCTTCTGACACTATCTTTCGTTTATCAAAACCAGTGTTAGTGGTAGCAAGTTGGAATTATTGTCCAGTGTTTCGTCTGCCATTCAAGTTTTGTTTTTAGATTTGACTTGCTTAATCGTAGAAAACGTACGTACTCACACATACGTATGTGTTTCCATACATCGAGTGGATTTTTAGTGCGAAATCTTTCAGTTTGGGAAACCTATCTTTGCTGACTAATTTCCAGAAGCTCTCTACAGTCTCTAATACCGTGTAGTATTGTAGGCCTACATTTTTAATAAAAGAGGTTATGCTTGTTCCAATTGAAATTACCTATTGCAGGGATGGACAATTCATTTGGCCCGGGTGCCATTTTCAGAAGGCCGCATTTAGTGGATAGATAACCAGGTTTTTTTGGCAGTACAGAGGAGCGGTGTGTTTAAGGGAAGGTGCGCCAAGCACTTTCCTTGGGCCTCCCTTTTTAGGGCCCACCTCGAGGTGTTTCGCGTGTATATTTTTCTCACTTGTGGTAAAAAACTGTTATCCACTCGTATAATATGCTCCGAAGCAAATCATAAGTAAGTACTCTACTTTCAAAGGGCCCCAAACAGCCACTGTATTGTGCAACTATTCTGCTTTCAAAAGAGTCGTCAGTATAGAACTGCAATGTGTAAATACTCCACTCTCAAATGGGCCTCCAACCGCCACTGTAATGCGTAAGTACTCTTTTCTGCTTTTGAAGAAGCCCCCAAAAAAAACCACTGCGTAAATACTCTGCTTTCAAAAGGGCTCCCAGTAGCAACTGCAATATGTAGGCTAAATACTCCGCATCTGCAATTGCAAATGCATTGATGACGGTAGCAGGAGTTACGGAAATATCTGCAAAATGTCGTTTATATCGTTTCCTTTGGCCGTTATTTTCATTATAAGGCTGCCGGTAAAGTTTATCAATTTGTGCTAATGAAAGAAAACGTTCATCGCGCACTGCTTTGACCGCCTGACCGGCCTCTGATTTGTTCTTTTGGTAACCGTATTTTCATAACTGAACGATAAGCATAGGCTTGATTCTGATTTCCTGCAAAATTTTGTTAGCATTTTCGTTTCACTGCAACATCCCTACGTAATCGTCGTTAAATAATTGACAATTATTTCATATAAGACCCAATTCCTTTTGTTAAGCTCGTTCAAAAATTGCTAGATGCAACCGAGACCAGTCTATTATGGTTATTTTCGGGAAAATGTTTGATATATAATTTTATACCTGATTTGCACAATTTTCAAGCTGTGTTGTGAATTAAACGTGAATTTTCAGAATGCCAGCTTCCCTGCACAAACATGCAGCACACAGCTAAAAACTTTCTGGGGACGGTTCTGCCGAAATTGTGTCCGCAAGTGGAATTTGAAAAATAGTGAAATAAGAAAAAATAAAAATTAGGACATTTCGTTGTGAAGGTGATTCGGCCTCTTGACGTGCTATAACGTCGAAATATTTTTAGAAATCACCATTAGGGGGCGCCTGTAAGGATTTTGGGGCGCTAGAGTTGGGCTGCTATGGCACTGCATTCAGTCAACGAATTCGAAGCTTGCGAGTTGTTCCTTTTCACGCGGCGAAGCACATTCTTCACATCGTATGGTACATGTCACCTCTCCAGCGTGGTGCATTGACTTAGAAATAACCATCGCATTGTTTAAGCAAGTAAAACAACGTGACTTTTCTGCTTTAATTGAATAGATTTGTATTCTAATGTCATTGGTAAAACACGTAATTGATCACAAAAGAGTTAAAATTTTATCGTTTGTAATTCCATTTCGAGTAGGATGATACTGCTTTATTGTCAGTTATTACCTATTGTCTAATGCTGATTTCCCTGCTACGTTAAGGATAGGAACGACACTACGCAGTAGTTTCTGCTTGATTGTCTTATGATTCACGAGCACTAGAATAATCGACCTGACGGTTGCTGGGGAAAACAGCGTGTTGTTTAAAGCTCTCAGTAGTTAAGAATTGCAACACATATTTCTTGCGAGTCATAGTAGCAACCCGGGCTGTGGAGTAGGAGCAGTGGTGGGCTTAGGGTTGGGGAGGCCCGAGGCAGGACCAAAAAGGGGGCCCTCTGATGACGTCATCATACTCAGCCAGCCGTAATAATCACTTTTGATCAAGCCTAAGATACGGCCACCCAAACATATGTTCCTAAGACTACGGCATGTTTGAGTATAGCAGAAGGAGAAAATGCAAAAGGGTGTTCATGATAAGCAACTTTGAAAACACTGAAAGTTGGGAAGACAAGGCTGGCAATTCATCATAATACTAAAAAATGCCATTTCTGCTGCCTGATATTAAGCAGAAATGCAGCCTTGCTTGTTAACAGTCTTTGCAGCACAACAGCAATAATACAAAATTACTTTGTAAACTAAGAAGAAAATGTCCTATAAATTAAAAGATGTAGTGTGGTCCCTGCTATAACAATTGCATGTTATCATATTTTCTGATGGAAATGTGCACTAAGGTACAACATCACAACAAATAAGAAATTTGTCTATCCTTTTTAACTCAGAGACATAAAAAGACTACTTTCTGATCAACTGTGGCATTATCATAAAATTATCAATATACCAAATACTTCAATTTCTCAAAATCATCATTTGGTATAAAAAGTTTAATTTAATATAAGTATTTACTCTTATTTGATAGGGTCTTTTCAGAAATTTTTGGAAGAAGTTTTAACCCACAGTTTTTTAGGTGTAGAAGTTGGTTTGCAGCTTATCTTTATTTGCTCATTGGAGATGGTGGTGGGGGGCCTTTGAAAGGCAGGTATTTACACATAACATTACAGCTGCTGTTGGGGGCCCTTTGAAAGCAAGGTACTTACGCATTACAATCGCTGTTGGGGGCCTCTTTGAAAACAAGGAATTTTCAGAGCTGGGCAGTAGCGAGCTGATTTTCCAGTGGCGTCAGCGGGAGCGCCGCTCTTTTTTGAAAAGAATAACGGATCCGGTAGCGAGCTATCACATTTTACCACCACCGCTATTCGCTACTTTGGCGAAAGAGGTGCCCAAAGGAAAAAGTTCGCAAGAGCTCTTCCGTCAGCACACGTTGATAGTAATTATTCTTCTCACTGTTTTGCACTGATTTGTTTGCGGTAAGGCAGCAGCATTAGGAAAGATTTAGCTCAGGTTGCTTTTGACCTGATCGATAGGTTCCACGTTAGTTCGGTAAAAACTCAGCATGAGCGACTAACTTGAAGCATTTGGGTTTTCGAAGCATTGGTCACTGCTTCCAGTAAAGCTGCGTATGACTGAACTGAATGCTTGGAAAAATATGGCACTGGGTTCAACATTTTGAAAAATATGGCACCGGGTTCAACATTTCGCTGCATGTGCAACTACGGTTTTTGTTTTGAAGTATATGTCAGTATGACAGTTTTTGTAGCTTGCTTCAACTTCAGGATATTTGGCTGTATGCATAACTTGAAGCA
>JGI24158J21664_10002563_pt1 | contig 22194 bp, 20 predicted proteins | sample Ectturendosymbi3_FD_21664 | JGI IMG/M metagenome (IMG submission 21664)
TTTATGTTAAGAAAGAGCCTTTTACAGGCCCGTAAATAGGGAGGCGCAGGGGGGCTTCGCCCCCCCCCCCGGTGTTTCAAGCTGGTTACAGGCCTGGCCTTTTAAGCTCCTTTGATGATTTTCGGGAAATATTGTGGAACAACCTAAAAATTATCTTCAAGCGAAGTAGCGTCGAGTGTTGTGCAGAAACATAGTTATCAATTCTAATACTCCCATAAGTGAAAGAATTTTACAGGCTAACGAGCATCACCTTGTTTTTTCCTGAAAGCTAGATGCTTTTTCAAACGTGACTTCCACGAGAATTTGATCCACCAAAACTTGCACCACGTGGCAATTGTTATGGCGACCACGCAGACGTACGGAATAATGAAAATAAACACAAGAAAGAAAGACCCGTGATCAATAGAAGCTGCGAAAAAAACACAAACATGAATTATTTTTCGGACAAAGTTCAGAGTTGTTTGATACGTCTGTGTCAAACTAAGTCAAAATGCGATTTTAGAGACACCACTTTCTCCAAACTACACCATCGACAACGTATAAAAGGAAATGAGACCTTTATTACATATGACATGTTAAGTGCCAGAAGAAAAGATGTCTTTACCATAGGATCCAAGTGTAGCTCTAAGAAAAAACTTGATAAATTTGACTTTTGTTGAAAAACAATTTTTTAATTTTTACGAATTCTTAAATGAAATACATTCCGACAAGCTGCAAATCAAGTACACTTCTTAGTTCTTAGTAAATTTGCAATGTATGAAAGCATAAATCTTTAAAAATTTTCAAATAAAAAATGTGTTGTTTCTAATGACTCCAGCACTATTTTGTAACTCAATCTACCAAATCCTTCCCTAAGTTTAAATGTTTTTATGCTTTGAAATAGGTGCCTGTGTCAGCATTATTTAGATCTGCATCCAAGCCATGAACGTTTATTTGCTGCGAAGTTAGAATAAAATAAGAAATGCCGAAAAACGCGCAGGTTCACTGAATAAATAATCGTGACAAGCGACGCAAGCGCACAAAGCTATGATGCATACGGGGATCGTGGTTCGGATTGGCTTTGATCTCCAGCATGACGCTCATGGTCAAGTAATCCACGTTGTAGGAGAACCGCGTGAGGTCACCTATCGGTAAGATTCCGAGTACAGCTGAAAAGCACCAGACAGCAATGACAAGGTATGTTGCTCTTCTTCTCGTAATCAATTCTCCCTGAAATTAAATTAAGTTCTGGACACGAAGGTAGTAAAATTAGAGGTTCACTGCAACAATACACTCTGTGTTTGTATACAGCAGGGGTGTGCAATCCGTGGCCCGGGAGCTGAAGTTTTGTCGCCCGCGGAAGGTCCAGATTTTTAAAGACTATTGCCAATCTTCCGTGGGCGGCCAGCGAGCTATCTAATCCATAGAGCTTGAAACATGCAGCTGTGGTCCATGGACCAATCTGGTTATGTGCATTTGACCCGGCAGTATTGCATGGTAGCACACCCCTGGTATACAGCATACGGTATGTGATGCAGTTTGCAACTTGCTATATATCTTTGTATAGACAGATGCGCATTTTTAGCATCATATTCTTTTGTTGATTTTAAGATCATTAGTTTAACTGAAGCTTTATTTCTGTATTTTTAAACTTCCAGAAAACAACTTGAATTACCTTTTGACTATAATCAAATATGTATCACAGCAAAAAGTAAATTATCAAACATATGTGAAAACAAAAGTGCATTTGGCGCATGATAAAAACGAGCAAACGGTTCTGTTCGTGCTTGTGAAATAGCAAGAGTTATTTAAATCACATGACCTGTAATACGGTTCCATGAGTAAAGGAAACGAATGCTGTTTTGACTTCCTAGGCATCGACAATTCCAATAAACAGGCACCCAAAAAAGGCGTCTTTGGTGTGTTAGAAAACATCCTACTTAGTACTTATATTGAAGCAATTAATGTTTTTAAACTACATTGCAAGTGGGCAAAAGTGGTTTGAAAGCTTTTCTGCTAGTGTTGGTGTTAAAATGTATGAATTTTACGTGAAAGCTTGTGGTGGTAATCGAATTTGTGCAACATTATAACTGAAATTTTGCTGAGAATGTCCCTGATCAAATTAGTGGCTTGAGGTGGTTTCATCAAAATCATTGCTCTTTTGTAAATCTTAAGAAATTTACCACGGTTGTATTATCTTTGCTTGTTCGGATAAACTTGCACACACGAGAAGTTGACTAGCATTTGCTGCATGTTTATTTTTTTAAAGTCAAATCCCAAATCAACCAAGTTGTCAAAATGGATTAGCTATTGGAAAATATTCAGCATGACCAAGTGTATTTTCAAAAACTTCACAATCAAAATACGATTAGTTTTAAAGACTTATGAAATATTTCTTCACTTTTTTGTTCAACAAATTGTTCGATAAAGTGCCAACAGCTACTTTTTTTCGAAAACCTGCTGTATGTTTGTAGAATATATACGAGCAAGGTCATTACTATAAATCCACTTCAGTTATTTTTTATTGTACTCCACCGATTTCTAAACATGTCTAATATAAGGCATGTTATCACAATGTTTCCCACAAAGTGTTGACGAACAGGTTTCAAACCGCCGCAGTTATTCAGATAAACAAAAATGTGTTGGATAACTATAGCAAGGTGTATCGGTTCAGAAGGTTGCATATGTCAATCTTTCTGGCGTTTTCGGCTCGTAACAAACTTGCCTCCTCTACCCTGACACAGCATCTGAGTATGTTTACCTGAGCATAGCGGAACGGCCAGTGTACCGCAAGTAACCGGTCTGTGACCAGAAGCATGAGAGAAAACAAAGAGGCGCTGATGCAAGTGCTGAACAGTGCTCCGAGGGTCACGTTGGTCAAAGAGTTCTCGCTCGCTCGAAGGCTTTTTAAATAATTTTCAGGAAGAACACGAAAGAACATCTTGAGCTTATTGTAAACCGCAGCGGGAAGAACAATTAAGCCGACCAAAAAGTCTGACGTGGCGAGTGACGTCTTCAGCATGCTTTGAGAGTCTCGAAAGGCGTTTGATGTGTTCAACAAATACACAATGAGCCCATTGCTGCTCAGTATAAGAAGCGACATAACGATCTCTAGCGCCATCACACCCGCAACGGCGGAACGGCTGCAGCGAGGATCTTGTGCCAGCGATGTATTCAAAGTGAGGTCCCAGTCGTACACTTCAGGGGAGCAAAAAAGCAGTTGACCACAGGTCCTATTCGCGTTGTACACGAATCGTTTTACACGAATCCACATTTTAGGTGAGCTACTGGATGCACTTGATGTGACTGCATGCGGTTTTCACAGAAAATCACAAATCGGGAAATTGTTCTCCTATGAGTTTGATTAACCAGTATTACACCAGACAATATTCAACCAAGTCCTGTGCATAAACCAAAAAAACGTAATGTTAAAAATTTTCAAACTATAAAAAAACAATTCTTTCTCTCAAAAGTTAATCTTAAATTCTTAAAATATCACGATTGTGGTATAAAATATATTCTAACTAATTATTGGATAAGCAGGTTAATTACGTATGAGTGGTTTTCCATAAAGTGTTTGTAAAATAATATACCTGGTACACATTAATAATATGAAACATGATTACAAGAAGTGTGTAACCTTTGCTTTTATGAACTAAATTTGTTTGTATGAGCTGATTGTTCGACTTCACAAAAGACCAGAATGCATGTAGAAAATCCAACAAAGAATGAACAAAATTCTGGTGCTTAGTGTCTACTTCTGTTTCAACACGAAGAACATAGTTTATAGCTTCACAACAAGCGAAAACGCGTGTCATTTGAACTCAAAGTTATGCCAAACTTTGAACAAAAACTTCATTACCCCAATATCGCACACATGCCTCTCAATTCCGAACCACAGCTGAATATGCAAATGAGCTGCACGCAAATATTGAATATGCAAATGAACTGCACGCAAATATTAATTCTCAACTTATCAATTTTTGCATAAGATTAAATTTTGTTAACACAACGTTTTTTGAAATGGTGAGGAAAAGTGCAGGACTTCGAACTCACCGTTCAGTATCTGCCTATGTAAAGTACTGTCCTTGTTCACAGTAATACAACACAAAAGCCTAATTATTTAGACAGAAACATCTGTTTTGATTGATTTATTTAATAAATAATTCATTTCATGAGAATGAAAAAAGGTTGACTCCTGAGTAAATGTCTTTTTACTCGCGTCTCGGAAAGTGCGCTTTTGACAAATAAGTTCACGTGCGTTGCAGCTGCACAGTAACAAGGAAAGCATAAATGATTGAATTATTTCAAGTCGAAAGCAAACAGATAAGGGTATGTTAAATTTGTTTTCAGAACTTTATAAATTGCTCCTAACATCCATCAGGCGCAATAATCAATAAAAACGGTGTTGATGGTGCACAGTTGTAGGACACGAACATTTATCAAAGCAAACATGTCAGGAAGTTGCCAAAACAAAATCATAAATTAACGGTACAACAATGAAGCCCCACCTCTGAAACTGGTTCAACACCAAATGCTGCAATGACAATACAAGTTCTCTCTTTCATGATATTGACATATCAGTTCCGAAATCTGCATTTGCATTCAGGATGCTGCTGAGCGAACTACATTTCTACGAGCTGCATAAAATTGCACTTTCACCAACAATTGGCCACAGTTCCGACATTCGCTTCACACAAGATAGGACGGCATGTTGTGCGGACATAAAGCATGCACTGGAAAACATCAGCTGCACCAGAAATGCACAAAACATGTGCATAAGAGTTTATTAATTTAATAAGTCAATGTCATTGTTCGCTTGAAAAACGTTTAACTGTTTTTCATCTAACATTTGCACAACAACCAAAAAATTGTGTTTGTTCAACTAAATATAGGTACCAGTCATAAATTCCAAAGAATCACACTTAAAAAAGCACCCACTTTTAACATTTGTTCTCTAGCAGAGAAAAGAAACTGCTTTAAGCAGGGGTCGGCAAACACTGGGCCGCGGCCCGCTGCTGGTCCGTGAAGAAATTGTTACCGGGCCGTGCGAACCAAAGCGAAATTGGTCCAAAAGTGACTGGAACGACTGACATAAAGAACACACTGCGGGTGCCATTGACCACCATAATCCCTACAGGTCGGAGCATCTTACTGCGGCAAAGCAAGCCCAGATCTTTCACTGAATCAGTGCCATATGATGACTTACGAGTTGTAATAAATTTCCATGTGGCAAAGATTCATTACTTTATTTAGAGCTGGTACGCAAAATAATGTCAGGCTGAAACCAGTCCGCAGTGCGAAAAAGGTTGCCGGCCCCTGGCTTAAAGAACGAAGCAATAACAAAGAATATAACTTTTCAACCGTATGATTTGCACTAAACAACACGTGTTTTTGTCTTGTACGCCTTGCGTCATTTTTCAAGAGGTTTCACAAAACAGGCATTTAATTGCCTTAATTTTATCTACCTCATGTTTTGTCAAATATGCGAAACGGAAGCAGTCAATTTCGACTGCAATGCAAATTTGAAGGATACGTCGATGCCCGATGGTGCAGTGCGGCACAGAGAGCACAAAAGTTGCCCAATGTCTCATCAGGAACAACTTGCAAATAACTTGCAGGGACGTGTGTAGCCAAGTCAAGTATTCGATTTAAGGCAGATAGAAATTACGTTACTGGCGAAGTGGTGCAGTTGGTTGACCACGCGAAACCGAGACCGGTAGACTCGGTTTGATTCTAGGTCACGTCACACTGAAGACCTAAACAATAGAAATTACGGTCTGTCCAGTCTCGTGCTCGGCGCTGATGGGTGGGTGCTAGGAACAGTTCACTCGCGGTGCTGCCATTGACTCACCACCAGTGCAGCATTCATTGCGCAATAAGCCGCGTGGTCCCCGACGGTGGTGGTCATAGCAATATGGGGGACCCTGTGCAGAATATTTTAGGGGCCTCCTGCGTTCGTGTAACTGCGTTTTGGTGACGTCACCGTGTTCACTCATTCACTCAACGGTAGTACGACCTTTTTGGGCAAATTATGGAAATGATGCTTTTTTCGGTCGACATGAAGATGATGTGATAATTCAGCATATATAGTGAATCTCTTCACTTTGTCTAATGTCTGCAGTATAGGCAATCCCATGATAAATGTCTATTTTTCTTGTTTATTCCCCGGCAATAATGTAACCATTAAATTTGTATTTATCATAAATACTGTGGGGGCAATAGGTATTGTGTCTTCTCCCCTTGGCCAAAAGTTGATGGGGACATGCCACCCGTCTCCCCTGAAACTCATTCCCTACCTTCTTTGGTAATACATTTATCCTTCCCATATATGCACCATAATCCACCACACAAACAGCACAATTGCACACAACATTCAGCAAAATTACACACCCCACTGCTGTTTAACTAATGTGCAGAACATACATGGTGTACAGCAGTGGTTCCTAACCTTGTTTCTACCACGCCTCCCTTAACTAATTGTTCTTTGTTTCAAGCTCCCCTGACTTTAAATAAGCTGCAAAAACAAATGTATTTCTTGGTAAACTTAATCATCATTCTTGCCATATTGTAGGGCGCGACGGCGCGTAAATGCTCGCCACTGTTAAGAACCACTGGTGTACACGGTTGGGAACTTGGTCTTTTTTCAGCTAAATTGTGAAAATTTGGCCGTTTTCTGAAGTGGCTTGGCCGCAAATATTTTGTTTGGCCGTTTGCGAGTAGTTTTGTAAATTTGGCCGTCCACATTATGGCCTAATTTGAATGTGGTGCCAATAGTCCGGAATTTGAACACTTAAAATGTCTCCATGTGCACTCTCACAAGCACGGTTCCCTTCCTGATAAATGAAGTTACCCAGTTTAACATTCCAAATCCAGAGAATGGAAATAGTTAAGGACACATAATGATCATTGCTATGTATTCAGTTGATCGAATTTCTACCCTGAAGGTTATTTCCTGAACGCATCCGCTGACAAGTACGATTAGTTCAATGGTGGGTTGTTGGGCATAGCCTACTGAGATCCAGTGGCGCACGCACAAAATTTTCATGGGGGGGGGGTCATTCAGTGGCATATGGTGGTCATTTGTATTTCGTGTGCGCTGTTTGTGACATCACAATTTTATGTCATATTCATGTTTCCAAACCAAAATTTTGGCGAAGTTTGTTGACACAATGTGCATATTCTTCTACATGCACTCTCCTTATTTTATATGTCATTGCACTGAATATAGACTATCAGCGCTTCAAGTTAGGATATCGGAGGAAAATACACTCAACGCTACGACACAGCAGTTCATAACTGCAAAGATATCAGGCTGTGCGTTAAAACCGGAGAGTAAAACACACTCATCACTATGTCAGAGCAATTTCCTCCTTTGCGCAGGTAATAAAGTTTTTGTAACATATCAAACTCAAGAGGGGGTTAACCCTACCCCCTTGCGTACGTCCTTGGTGAGGTCAGCCAACTGTTTGGCCTCTAGTGTCTATACAGTGGACTGGGTGTTGGCGATGGTGCTGTGGAATTGTCTCAAGGAATATATTTGTTTATCATAATAAATAAAACTTATGAGAGTTCGCCTGCCCAACGCATTGATGTAGTATCTACAAATAATGTTTCAAGTTCCTTGCACAAAAAACAGGGAACCAACTCCTATATCTGCGAATTACTGCAGTCTCAAAAATCACTAAACACTTTGACCTAATACTGTATCAATACGGTAGTAGAACTTCACACATATATCCTTGCAACGTTCGCAGAATCGCTGCGTATTTGTGCTTGCGTATTGCCCTTACGCGGCGTTTGCCCTTGATTGATGACCGGGGCTCGAGTAATTGCTGGGCCGCGTCCTCGCCTCGTTCCGCGAGGCGAAGCATTCCTTCGCCACGGAGTTGCATTGTTCAGTTAGCAGCGGAGAACCCGAACGCAGCTCCTATTCTGAGCATGAGGACCGAGAAGGTTGGTCCGTTAGTGGAAGATATAAGGTCTTTGCGTCTCCGCCGGACAAGGATGCCTACAGCATAAAACTGTTTCTTAGAAAGACATAATGTCCTTGATTCTCTGCAGGACAAGGCTGCTACAGCATAAGGCTGTTTCTGAAAAGGACGTATGGATTAGCAGCACAATGCCTCTTCCCGTAATTTTCGTTTACCGCTTTTTGTTGGCCACGTTTTGTGGGCTTGGTAGAATTCGTAACGTGCGTTATCCGACTTTTATGGTTCTCTTGATGTGGGCCTGAATTTAAGTGTCAGGAAGCTACAATCCTGTCATAAGTAGATTTTAATAATGCACGAAGAAAATGTACTAATAGTACCAACATTTGTTTCTGAGCCACTGCAGTGAAAAACTAGAAGTTGTAGGGTAAAAGAAAACATTAATTGTTGTAGAAAGTCAGGAAAGCTTCCCCATAACCATTTAAACATTCAATTCTGACTCCGAATGAAATCGAGAACAACTGATGGAACATTACTTTAGCAGCTATTGAGCTGTGCAGCAGACCATGCAAAAATACACAAGCGCATTGGTGTTTACATTATAATTCTGTCCAACAAAATATTTTCACAGATAACTGTTTGAACAATGAAGTTACCCTAGGGACAAGCTAAACTTAGTAAGAACTTGTTGTTCTTGCACTTCCACCATCCAAAACTACAGATAAACATGCCTTTTATCTACAGTAAATCAGTTGAGAAAGAACAAGGCAAACATACAGCAATTTTTGTGATGCGACTGGACTGAATGAAATTTGCTGTATTGAATCACACATTTCAATCAGATTTTACTGTTGGTTTGACCTAATAGGCTACAACCACTTCACATAAGGAAGAAATACCTAAACAAGCTAGTATCACAAAACCGCGGTACAAAGCTTTGGTATGTGCTGAATAAATAGATGTGTTCTCATCGCTTTCTGTGCAGGTTATTTTGCTTAAGCATATGCAAACTCGGTAATTAGCAGGCTTATAAGCAAGAACAGCAGGCCACCAGGTAAATTCATAAATGTTGGGGCTCTACCAGTTTTTCAAGGTGATTTAGGGACCGCATTCGGGTTCTAGAATTGAAAATCGGGTCTCTAGAACTAGAGAAAATTATCATCGGGTCCCTATAATCAGAGCAATCGTGTCTCTACAGGTCCACACCGGGTACCTAACATTTTCCTTAGAAAAAAACATGTTTTCCATATTCTTAATTTGAAAAAGTTTTTATTGTGGCCCTCTACCGTTTTGTTGAATAAGAAATATTGGGCCCTTTATCATAACCAAAGAATAAAGCCCTTGCTGATCCTTTCATTAGGGGTCTTTAACATTTTAGTTGGTGGCCTCTTACTTTTTACTTTTTACTGGGACACTTGTCCTTATAAAGTCTGTTCATGTTATATTATTTTAGTGTGACTTTTCATCTTCAGGTAAAGCCCAAATGTGTTAAAACATATTAACAATCACAAGATTATATAGTAAATCAAACTAAGTTTTTTAGTAAATAATATGTAATCATGTAAGAAACGCAATCATAAACAAAGGCTCAGAAATTTTTTAAAGCGCGTAAATTCAAAATGGGGGCCCATTTTGCACACCCTTGCACACTCACTAGGACCACTACTGGTCCCTGGCGCAAGTAAGCGAAGGTGGGCACTGCAGACCACTCGTAGGGCCTCAACTAGCTGATATTTTCAGGGGGAAGGCAAAATTATTGCAAGTAGTTATTTTACCTAACAGCTAAAAACATTTTTGCCACTTTCAAAATGTTTTTGAAAATGTTGTGGAGGGCATTTTCACGGTCGCATTCCCCCTCTGCTCGTGACACTTGGAAAGTGCAGACAGCGGATATAAACGAAACTGATCTCACATTATATTGGCTACTGAAAATATCTCACGTTTACAGGAAATAAAGTACTTCGCTCCAGAAACAAACCTTGCAAAGAATTGATTTGAGTCAGTATAAAAGTAAAACCTTATCTGCTAGACGCTCAGGAAACATATGCATTGCGTTTTTTAAAGCTCTCCTTAACCTCCCTCAACCGGTAGGTTGAGCTCAACAGGTAGGAGGTCTCAGGATGGGTTCAGTATTTCGCCGTAGACAGATCCGTTGCCCAGTTGCGGGTTCGTAAGTCAGTGCGGAATCACCGTGACGAAGTGGAATTTCCGACCCGGCCTTAGCCAGCAACGCGAAATCGCTACACATAAGAGTTTACAAAGTTAAAATGCACTCGACAGTTTGATAGTTAGGACTGGCCTCCATTTGAAATACACCGAAACTCCAGTCACTGCTGCTCTGATTTATTTCTAAACTTACTTCGATGTCAAGGCAAAAACCGTGGGCCTGTTTTCACAAAACCTTCGATTTAGCCATTAATCAATACGGGACATTTTGCTTGCATATCACTGGTAACTTCGTAGAATCAATCTTGGTTCAATTCTGTTGCGTAAACTTTCGACATAACGCCGCTTGTTGGTTCAAGGAATTACCATTCAGCATCTATTCCGTATGACAAGCAGTACCAGCCAGCTCTACCAGTGGTGGACGTTTGTGCTTGGTTTTATGTTGCGCTGATGTTTTTTGCGCTGACGCTGACGCTGACGCTGATGTTTGGAATGTTTTTGTAGTGCATATCACGCTGATCGGAACTCGTCTAAATCTGGTGATTAATTGCGTGCTTTTCAAGTAACTTCCTTCAACTTCATGTTCTGTAGGCAACTTTGAGCTGCTCTTTCTATTTTTCGTCTGCCACTGGGGTGTGCTGAAAAACCCCCTGCACAAAGGACTGAGTTTAAATGATTCTGCAACGCGCTTTCGCTTGCACATCACGGGGAAGCACACTCATCAATTTTCGCGTCCAGTCGGAAAAGCGTCACGAGCTGAGAGCGCCGGGGCGGGCGCGTTTATCGACCAACGTCATATTGCGTGCAGGTGAGTGAATCCATTTCAAAACAGACTTCATGGAAAATAGAAAGCTATTCGCTTTTCCGGCGTCAACATGTTTTTCGACCAGAAAAACCCGATGGAAAATAGCTTCATTTTTAATGTGGCGACCCCGTGTCGCGACGCTCCTGCGCCGGGAGCGCAGCACGGGCGTTTCGCATTTTAGGGAGGGAACGAAAATTGTGAAAAAAGTTAAACTTGCAATTGTGCGACCAATCTGCGTGCGTGGCGGGACTTCGCAATTCAATCGAGAAATCAAACATGTTTAGAAATGTACGTGCTGTCCTCTTATGTCCATCAGGGAGTATGCCATTGACATGAACAAACAACCACGTCTCTGACCTGAATACGCTCATTTAATTTTCGTATTTAAAAATTGATAGCGTACTGTAGAGGGAATGGGGAAACTCGAGAACATGGTCAGATGTCTTGTTGGAAGAGGATAATTTTGTGGTAGCCATGGTGAATAATTATGTCCAGCGTGGGATGAAGCGACGCGTCTAATGTAAAGCCGGATATTAAAATATTCCACGACCACATGATCAGAAGCGGCATCAAACATTTTTAATTAAGTGAGAATTCAACAACGTTGTCCACACCTTTGGACACCACCTGGAAGTCCTTTGTTAACATAAGACACGCTTCCTGTTTAAATTTCGACAATCGGCAATTTAATGTTGAAACCAAAACATGTAAGATTACTCTTGACAGAAGACAAAAATGTAACCCCTGGTTTTCGGTGAAACCAGGAGGTGAAAAACAGTAGCGGATAAAGGGTAGATTGTTGGTGGGGGGTGCGACATCATTTTGCAATAAACCCAAAGCTTCATAAGAACAACTTGCGTAAATCACCCAACTTCACAAACATAGATTTGCGAGAAATCAAGTCTTTAACATGAGCTTCGTTTTGAAGTAGCCTGAATGATCAGTCCGGTTTAACTTTACAAGAAGTTGATTTGAGGAAATACTGTAATCAATAAATTGGCAATGCGGCACAAAACGATGATCTGACCTAATGGCGGGTGCCGATCAGGTACATTGAAAACTCGTGATGGAACTGGCAGGTGTCGAAATAATGTGTATTCGTATTGTAGGATATATCTCCTGAAGCACAATGATTGATGGCAGCAAAGGACAGTACTACTGTTTGACGTGTTCGTTCGAGCAAGTGAGCGGGGTCAAATGAGTGTGCTTTAGACTAAGAGCGTCGAAACCAAAAAGCAGAACATGAATGGAACACAGACTTAGTGCAACAGTAGATTACCAACAGTAGGAGTAAACACGACACTCTAGTCTACACGAATCATCCTGCTGTGTACTTAATGTGAAACGTTCCGACGTCGACAAGTTGAATTGTGTTGTGATAGTTAAAGGGACAGTTATGACACAGAAGTAAAATGACCCAAAGCTTACAGTTTTCAATGTCACTTAAAATTACCCCCTACACCCATAGTAATTTAATGCCATAATTGTATTCACTGCAAGGAATTTTATTTTATATAGCAGCAAAAATCGAGTTAATTCTGTGTATTTTGCAATCGAAAATAAGAGAAGGCAGAGGAGCAAAACAACTTGTGTTGAGTGAAAGCACGAAGGTAACTAAAAAATGAAAGCGAGAAAATATTATCACTGACTATTTTACATTAGCTGCAAACCAAGGCAAGCTCATCTAAGTCCGTAAGTGAAAACAAAGAAATAGCAAAGCTTGAGAGGCTAGCAGCAAATACAAGCAGAAAGGTAGCAGATCTACTGACAGCTTTCCAAACAAGCAATCCAGCTGTAGTAAACGTCAGTGAGATTTCTGAGGAATAGAATGCAGACGTTTTCAATATTGCCGTAGGGTTTACGGTAAAGGGTGATAAGTGGATGCGAAGTTCACCGTACAGGTTGACAAGACCAGCAAAAAGCTCGACTTGCTGCAAAAACACAGAATGCCAAGATTGAATTATGATCATGCCTATGACGCCAAAAACACCCAAAAGACTTACGTATCGATGAAGGATTTGTCAGTAAAGCATGACTACTTCAAATATTTCTTTATTATGAAAGGCATCCTGTGTGTTCCGAGTTGGTAAGGCAGCCAAGGACAGAGGAAAACATAGAGTGTTGAAAAGTTTTGGCTGCAAAATACAGTTCATCACTATCGTGAGAAAACGCAGAAAAGTTATACAATGTTTGTCAAGCTCTTCTGAAGATATTGCATACCAAATGTTTGAGCAACACTGGAAAGCAAACTTGCGAACCAGGAGAGGGTGGTACCTATTGTTGAAACTATTCTGCTTTGCGGAAGACGTGGAATAGCGCTAGCTAGGTGGTCATCGAGAAGGGGATTTCCACATCTACACAGGAACTGCGCGAAGGGAAATTGCGCGTTCGTTTATCTTTTAGTAGGAGTGGTGAGCGGAGATATTGCATTGTCTCAACGCAACAGCGAAGAAAGCTACGTATATTTCAAAACGGATTAGGGATCATTTCTATAGTGTGTGTCTTGAAAATGTCATCCAACGGTGACAGAACTCAAAACGGATTCAAAATAAGCTGATTGATTTGTGCTGAGGCGAACGTTTCGAGCAAATAGTGAAGAAAATCTTGCCATGCAAGTGTTTTGCTATTCTGGCTAAGTTGTCTAGCTGACGCTAACTCAGACGCTTGACATCAAAAAACTGCGTGTCAGCACCCGCTGTGCGACGACGACAAGTAGCATTGTGACGAAGGCAAGTTTTCAGATTTGAGTTGTCACGCAGGTGGTGCAGACCGGCCAATCTACAAACGCGCGTTTGACAGTTTTTCGACCAGCGGTTTGCTAAACTCGCTTTGGTATTTATCCGGGCTGGACCTTTTTGCAATTGCCCGCGAAAATCGTTTCCCTCACAGGCACCAGGACGTTCCTTTCCTCCCCACTGCTGCCACTTTAGTAACTGCTGGTCATGGGAAGTCCTGCAAATGGTGCTGAAGCCGAAAGTTATTTTTTGACTTTTTGTCACTAACGCAGGGAACATCTGTCACAAGTGGCTGCTCACTTTACACTGAAACGAATAAATCACCGCTAGCAGGAAAGAACCCGCAGTCCGCTTGCCTCCGGTCCAGTGTGAAGGAAATAATTGTGCTATGTCAGTGGTTCCCAAACTTGTTCGGGCCGTTACCCACATCAAGGTAGAGATTGTGTCTTATTACCCTCAATATTTCGCAGTTATCGCTCACAATACAGAACAACATTGTGGTTTTGGTTCCGCGTTACTCCCCGAAGAATCGCACATTACCCCCAGGAGGTAATTTACCCCCAGTTTGGGAACCACTGTGCTATGTGATTGAAGGGCATTTTAACTTGTTCACCATTAGTTTTGTTAGCTGGTGTATTATAAATTCCACATGAATATGCAACGATCACACTTTGGCGTTACTAAGTTTTATATTTAGAACGTATGTAGTAGATTATACGGAAAGGTTATACTGCACAAAGAGTACTATTTTTCTGACACGACTTCCCATGACCCACTTCGTGGGTCATGACTCATGACCATAGGTTAAGAATGACTTTGGACTGATGGATCGCATAAATTACTCAAGACCTTACATTAGGCGAGGATAAATGGGCAGGTCGAAGATCGACAATCCAGTGAACTCGAAAACTTGCATCTGGCAAAGATAATGTGAAACTGAAACTGGGTCAGCACAGCTCCACACTGACCTACCTGTAGATAGCAGGGATGGACGGAGTCTCATCTTTTAATTCCACATCTGCTCCGACTCCAAAGTGTTTTGCTCCGTATCTACTCCTCCTCCGCAAATCATGGAAAGATTCAATTCCGACTCCGCCACATCCCAAATGCTACAGTGACGTATTGCATGTTGCATGACAGTTTTTCTTAAATGCAAATCCAACCTGTATACCGTTTTTGTTTGTTTAAAGATAACTCTTTGCTTGCTTGAAACAACCCCAGCCTCAAGTAGACCATCATAAAAGAATACCTGCGATGCTTGATTTGTTGCAGTTTAACTCATTATTTTTACCAGTTGCGAGACACTACCTTTACACCTAGGTTGAGAATGCATACAGTATCACTACAAAACTTCCTTTTGATGCAGTTTTGCATCTTCACTTTAAACTTTGTACTGTTACACCAAAGATCCACCCTCGCAAAAATGCTCAGTCAGTGTTAAGTTTAAAATTTCAACTAAGCCTCAATCGATGGCTTTCAACAACAACCACCTATTGTTGGTAGGCTGCTCATTACTGTATAATATATTAACACAAGGAAAGCGTCGCAGGCTAGGATACATTACGGAATCCTGGTGATAACCATTACGTAAGCCAATAGCAAACAACATAACTGGTTCGGATACGATGACCACTACCCAACAAATGGGTGTATTGTTCACCTCTACCGCCTGCAAAAATTTGAACTGATTGCAAAACCACATATGCGACTGAAGGATTGTAGACGGGTGTAGGCGCGTAGGCGCTCGCTTTCGAATGTTCAAATCGCATCTGATATGCGTATATTTAATAGCTGCCAAAGCTAACCTTTGACTTTAGAAAGGCTCAAAATGCTGTGTCAGTCACGACCACGTTTTAACTAATTCCACACAACTTTAGAAAAACGTTTAAAGCAATATTGGCGTCACCTTTGCAAAGAAAATGAAGAAAAAATCAAACTCCTCCTCCGCCAACAAAGAAGCTTCTTAAACTTCGCCCCCGCAAAAAAACAAACGGACCCCCTACGCGAACTATCAGGTCCGCTTTGACCATGTTTGGAAGATAATCCACGCCATGTCGTCAGTGTCTGCGGCTGATGTGCTGTGGTTGCCTGTCACTGTGAACTCAGCAGCAGCTTACCACGCAGCACCCTCCACAGTTTTAAAAATATAGAAAGATAAATAAATATTACAATTTATTTAAATTGAGGGTCATGGTCTATGTGCCCCCCTTGGCTGTGTCCCTGGGAACAGAAATGTCTTTGACTAATTGTAAGCGTAAGTTATTTTTGTACATTTTTGGCGATTACGTATATTCGATATACGAACAATTTGACGATGAACGTCATTGAACTCAAGTCTCATGTAAGCATTATTAATGTGTGATTGGGAAGATGCATTCCCCCACTTGCATGCACGCTTGGTAATAGATGCTGCCCGTGCAAAGGAAATTGACTTTGAAAGAAGTGAAGCACATAAGCTGAAATGTCCTATTCCACATTAGGTACATTCTATAGTCCATATTAATGTGCTAAATTGCATCCTTGTTCAGAAAGAAACTAGTTGTAATGCTTTTCCTGCAGAGGCGAAAACTGCAAACAGTTGAAAGTCAACGTATATTGCAAGAAATAAAATTTTAATGAAAAGCACGATTACTATAAACGCATCATTTAAAATTCGCTTACTAAATAACCAGAAGAACAACAGTAAGAAGGCTGAAACGTTGATAGTGCATTCACTGTGAATAAGAGAAGTTTTGAAAACACTGAAAAATCAACTGAGTCCTGTGATTAGAAAAATTAGAAAAGTAGAAAAATAAAGCAGTTTTATTTTATGCAACAATTTTTATTTCTGTTGCACAGTAATTTTACTTCCATAAATGTGTGTTCAAACACGTAAATTGGTGTGCGTCACTGGAATTATATTTAAAATTTAATTTTCTGCCCTGCGGCCAAATTGAAATTTAATGCGATTTGGCGATTCTTGAAAGTGCCAGCTTATCCGAAACGGGAACTATTATATTTTGAATTTTATGTTTTTTTACTGTTACTACTTGCTTGATGGAAATTGCTATTTTTGTAATAGCTGAGTAGGCAAACACACTGTAAGTAGAAACTTTGTGTTTAAAAAGCATTTTTTAAGAAAATAAATTTTTTGCTTGCAATTTTGCGTCATACTATACCTTATTCGATTTACTTGTGTGCCGCAGCAGATTGATTGGCTCTAACTTAATCTAAAAGCAGTATATGTCGTGCTGTAGTCTATGTCTAACCCAAATGGCTTACTGAGCAAAATTGGTCAGCTATGGCTTACTGAGCAAAAATTATCTCACTATCTTAACCAGGGCCGCACACTGAATAACATATTATTGAGGGCCGCACATTGAATGGTTTACTTTGATCTTCGAAAACTAAATTTATCTAAAGCTAATGTCCTGAAAGCGTTCGAATCCTAACTGCAATGGTAACAGACGTGATAAAGTGGCACTGAGGACTACCTGCAGCAAAAACATCAAATTCAAGATTATCAAATTAAGGACAATTGTCATGTAGGATACTTTTACCACAGCGAAAACCGAAACTGGGACGCACAAAACTTTCCACTGGGCCCCGAGTTGGACATAGCTGGCCTAGGTAAAGAAGCGCAATTGTGCAACAATCAATATGAAGTTCGTCGTGAATACAGTTGAGTCTTGAAACGCATCTAAACACTATTAAATGTAATTTCGGAGAAAGCAGACTGTTTTAAGGTGTCATGCGAGACGAAGTCGGAAAAATTGCCTGCAATCTTCGAGCCATACTTAGATTGCGCAAAGTCAAACTTTGCGAGGGCTTAGTTGCAACGTCAAGAGCCAATTAAAATAATTAGGCAGGTTCTAAAAAGTGCGATAATGGTAGCTGTTTACGTGATGTAAAATGTGGGCGCAATCACTGTCGAAACCATGGCCGCTTTGGGCTGCATGTTTCGTTAAAGCTGTTTTTTCTAGATTTTTAAGAATATTCTTAGACAGTATCGCTGTGGTGTTGTTTCAGTTGAGTGCTGAGGCTTCGTTTGTCCCATAAATTTGTGTTCACACTCCCCACGTGGAATTTCATAAACTACACCACGACATTCGCTGGCGGATACGATATGTTTTCCCGAAGATAGCATTGTGCTTCGTTGAATTGTAGGTTTGAAGATTGGTCTTTTACGATATTTCTTCAGAATTAGTTTCAACTGATGGGCTGTGGAGGAAAGTTTTTTAGCCTGTTCGAAAAGAATGTTAACCAATTGATTGTTTTTGTTGTATAGGATGTTCTGATCTAGATATGAGGTACCTATCTAAATGGGTTGGCTTACGATAGACTGCTGACAATAAGTGGCGATTTGATGAGCGTTGAGCGTTTGATCAATACAGTAAGTCCATAAACGAAAGACATTCTTTTTCTTGTTCCATAAGTTGAATGAAGCTCTCTATTGTGTTCACATGGGTGAAGAACTTGGACAACTTTGATTTTTTAATGATCATAAACGTGGTGTCTATATATCTTTTCCACAAATGTTGGAGGGTCTGCAAAGGTTTCCAAAGCGGGTTTCTTCGACGTGTTCCATGACTGGGTTTGCAACTACTGATGAAACGGGAAAACCCATCGCTGTTCCAAAAACTTGTTTGTAGTGTTTTCCACGGAAAGTATAATGTGTTGAACTTAAGCAAATTTAGAGATGTTGCTTGGCTATGTTTAATGCCAATTGAACAGGAACTTTTGTGAATAAAGATACAACATCAAATACGACCATTATTTCATCAGTTTGGAGTAATTCACGAGCAATAGGTGAAGCGAAGTCTGAAAAGTTTCTTACGTGATGTTTTGATTTTTCAATAAGATGGTTTCAGTACTGAGGATAATTCTTTAGCAAACCAGTAGGTAGGTGAGTCTGTGAAAAAACTGAATGGGGAATGCTGTTTTCTTTTTGTAAATTCGGTAGTCCGTACAACCTGCGTGTTGTGACATCTGAGTTTTTCAGTGTAAAGTTTGCTTCTTTTGTGATCTTTTTGCTATCGAGCAAGTTGTTAACAAAATTATTGACATCTTGGGGTTTGTGGATGCGGTTGGGTTGGTTTTGGGATGTTTGTAAATTTCTTGATCATTCAGCATTTTTTAATCTTATGGTCATACCACTCTTTGTCTAAGACTGTGGTGATGTTACGTTTGTCAGCCTTGGTGATTATCGGATCTTTCTTTAACTGTTGCAACGCTATGAGTTTCTTTCGACGAATCAGGTCGGCCTCGCTGGAAAAAAGTGCCTCGTAATTTTCAACTGCTGCAACGATATCTTCTTTAGGGTCTATAGAAAAATTATGGGCCGATATTGATACTTTTCGTTTTTCATTGACGATAATCGATGCCGACCCACAGCTGAGAGATATTAGATTGCGTTTTTTCTTCATGCAGGCCGCATAAACAATATTGCAATAGTTGCACAAGTTACAATCGAAAGAGCAGATTGGAATAAGTTAGGAACATATTACAAATTTAAGCAATATGAACAGCTAGAAATAAACATTGACAGTATTTTGTTGGGACACCGCTTCTCAAAGCATAAAATGACAAGATATGCTATAAATGTAGGGGGCATGGCCCTTTTGGCCCCTTGGCTACGCCTATGGCACGTTACATCAAAAATACCGAATGTTGTTTAAATTGTGTTTTGAAGTTTCCTTTCACCTTAATACTTTATTTCTTTCTGTGAAATCAAAATCTAAATACAACAGCTTCAACTCTGTTAGTGAAATATTACTTTTTGGAACAGAACAAAAGTTAGAAGCTTGCGAAGTCATACAATACCACTACAACCAATGGCTGAAACGACATTTTGACAAACAACTTCAGCGAAAACCGATTTTCGTAACGATGAGGTTCATAAAGACTTCATCCAGGGTCCAATGATGCGAGCACAGGACTTGCGGTTATGAGCTTAAGCCAGTGATTCCCGATCTTTCATGAGCCGTTGCCCTCTTCTAAGTTTAACTGGCGAATACGTAATATATCGTGACACTTGGGTTATGCAATATCACGGCAAAGCTACCTAGTGAAGGCCTCTGCTCGTGGCCCTTAGAGAACCGCTCCATGGGCCCAAGGGGGGGCGAGGACCCCGTTTGAGAAACCCTGGTAAGACGAGCTTCTGCAACAGCGAACTTGTTATTAGTTTTTGGTGAAACGGTGGCAAATGCACTAATGCTTGGAATTGGCAATGCATAGAAACTCTTGTTGCCACTTTGAGCGGTACGACCACGACCTTTCACGTTTTATAGCTCCATCAAACACAGCACATAGCAAATAACAACGTCAGGTTGAGCTAAAACTTTAGTCACACTTTACCTTGTCAATTGCCCTTGAGCGGTGATTCGTTGATTTACGTTCTGTTCTGGAGGTGCAGCTTTAGGGGAACGTCGCACGGGACAGTTTTTTCATTCAAAGCTGTGTTGGTTTGATCATCAACAACAGCGTCCACAAGACCTGGCAAACAACCAGAGGTTGAAATCAACCTGTGCCTTCGTCGGCGATGGGATGGTTCTCTTTCTCAGAAGTACAATTCTTCACGCACAAAAAATATTCTTATCAAGCGAAAACTTGAAACAAACTAGAACTTCCAACAAAGTGACGTGGTCGTTGTTTGGTCTTCATCAGAGATATTAACACGGTTTCGTTTGGAAGAGATTCTTAAAACGGGTTTGGACTACAAAGGTTATACAGTTTTATCGATCAACGCCTACTAAAAACTGATCCTAAAGTTGTTTGGGAGTGATAAATGTTAATTGGTTAAAAGGAATAAGTATGTGGTAAATTTTTTTGAAAGCAGGTGTATTTAAATATAAGCCTGTACATATAAACCATTGAACAATACCAACTTCTCAGTTTCTCAAAAAAGTGTGGTCATTAGCTGAGCAAATACTTTTTACTAATAAATGTGTTTCCAAACGGTGGGTTTGGGAACATTTCTTTCGTTAACGTCCAAACAGTTTGGTCACTAGGTTTTCCTCAGAAAAGCAAAACTTATTTTGTCTGTTTATTTTCCGCAGATGGTATGAGAAAGTGCTGATTGATTATATCCCAATCACAACAAAATATATATAGAATGTGGTTTGCAAAACATAGGCTGTATCTGATAACCTTCGAAGTTGAAAAGGCGTTTCCGCGGATTCAGTATTTCTCCAACAATTCGATGTCAGATGATTCAAAACCTTTTGTTTATCAGTTCTTGGAGCGGGGGATAATTACACGTTTAAAAAATAGGTTTTGAATTTACTTTTCCAATGTGATGTTTCTTTTTTTGCACACAAAGCTTGCTTTCAGGGATCTAGAAAAAAAATAGTAAAGTGCCAATATTGTATGGAACTGCAACTTGGAGCATTTTTTAGGATTTTTTATTAGTTTGAAAGCAAGTGAAACGTTTTCGAATCTCTTTAAGATGTAACAGAAAATTATTGCTTCGTACGAGAGAAAAATAGAATATTTAACGAAATACCCAGAATTGAGCTAACCTTAAACAAACATGCAATTTTTAGACTTTTACAAACTTGTTGGAAAAAAAAATCGCTAGCGGAACATTGCGATGCAGACATGGCAAAATTAAACCAAAATCTCGCTGTGTTTTACATTGCATATCAATTTAAAAACTGACACAATGAATGATAAAATCGCAAACGTCCCAGCTATTTACCATAATATCATAAAACATGAGTGAAATTTATCCTTTATTTGACATCCTGAGTTTCATCTTGTTGCCCGCTTTAGTGCTTGTTGATTTGTTGACTCACTACTCAGTTTATCCCATTTATTGATCGCTATATACCGTATACATTCACACTATTTACTGCTTTACTTCACATAGTAAAGTTTTGTGCATTTTTCTGTGCAGTTTTTACGCTGTTTTATTGCATTGTTTTACATTGTCACCCCCCCGTTTGCATTTTACACTTCTTATCTTCCACATTCACTGTCAAAACACTGTCACTAAATTGCTCTTGCGTGATGGTCGGTTTTGCGGTTTTGGTCTTGTAGTTGTACGTCACACTACTCATTGTTTTTTTGTAATTGGTAAATTGCATGTTATATGGCTAAAACATTGCACTGAGGAAGCCTACTGGAATAGGTGAGCGAAACGTCAGCTAAATAACAAAAAGTAATTGCCAGAGCAGAACGAACTTATCTGCTTGCTAAATACTGTTGCTCGCGTAAAGTCAAAGATTTGGCCCCTCAAAAATTTGGGCTGGCTATGACTGTAATGTGCTTTACTAACATTTTTAAAAACTGAAAGTGTTTGCTAAAAACAACTGTGTGTTAGTCCTAGAAAATCTTTCGCCAATGCAAGTTGCCTTGCAACAGGAATAAACTTAAATTTTTAACTTTGAACTAGTGTTTAAATTTAGCCTACGCATAGCTTCCTGTAAGAATAATGGATATGAATCAGTCTCTTGTCCTGTTCCTGCAAACCAGGGGCGCAACCAGCTCTTCATTTCGGGGGGGGCAATTTTCATGAACTTTCATTCGATGACGTCATCGTGCTTATTCAACTGTGGTACAACTTTTTCGCAAACGGTCACAGATATGTTCTTTTCGC
>JGI24158J21664_10002564_pt1 | contig 22191 bp, 25 predicted proteins | sample Ectturendosymbi3_FD_21664 | JGI IMG/M metagenome (IMG submission 21664)
GTCTTCCCGCATCTGTAGAGGGTTTGAACACCTCTCTAGCTGCAGCAGCTGGCGAGTTATAACCAAAAAACCGAGAGCCAACATAGTGGCTCTGGTGGGCGTTAAAGGGTTTTAAAAAGCTGCGTTTGGTTGTTACTGGTACCTGTAACTCTTCCCATCACCAGCGCTTCATGCGAGAGAAGTTTTTCAAAAATAAAATTACTGAAAGCATTTCCCAGAAATTCCATGGTCAGTGAATGATTGGGTAACATTGATCGACTTTAGTTGAAAGGGTACGAGCTGAAAAAATAGATTTATATGATTTTGTTGATGAGTTTGACAGTCGACATGACAATCGAAGGATTAAGTTACATTGAGTTGATAATTACATGATATAAAGTTCCAACGTAGCCTGTGCAGCCATCTGTGTGAGAATTATGTTGCTCATTGTCTATTTGTCTGAATCTTTTTTTATTTAGACTTAGAGCAGTGGTGCCCAACCATTCGATGGCGGTCTACTGGTAGACCGCGGACTGTTCCCAAGTCGACCGCGAAGGCCGTTGGTAAAAATTATTTTTTTTCTACAGCGGCTTCTAATTAATCGTCTATTTGCTTATAATGATTGCAAAAATTTACTTGCGGCGGCAACATAGCCAGTAACTGACATTATCACATTTTAATAGCCTCTAACAATGGAGGTGTCTTGCAGTTGCCCGCCATGTGTCGTGCAGCGGGATAAAGTGATATGCTAGTTACTGAGACTAACGAAAGCTGCCAGTTTAATATTAGTATTGTGCTACGTGTTAAGTCAGTGAGCACTTATACCAGGGGTCTCAAACTCAAATTTCTCTGGGGGCCAAATGAAGACGCGTGAAGTAACTTGAGGGCCACATTATGACGCTGACGAAACAATGGCGGTACCTGAACCTCACTGAAAACAGTTTTTGCATCTTATTTCTTGCGAAAGGTATCGTGCGTTATAGGTAATTCATTTCTAGCTGTCACTACGTTCGTTTACAAGAAACTTGTTCACTCGCTGTCCGAGCACTTTTTAACAAATGTGAATAAATTAAATAACTTAAAGTTATACTTTAAAATTCCCAAAAACTATCACGGACAACACAAAATTCCCTTGCGGGCCGCGAGTTTGAGACCCCTGACTTAGAACATCAAATTTTAGAACTGCGTATGTGGGAGTGTAGGTTGTCAATTTAATGTGTTGATTGGACGGTGGCGCTTGCTTCAGACAGGAGGTTGTCATTGCAATCAGATTAAAATACTTGTCGGTACGACAGCTTCGCAGGAAGTTGACGCACGTTGTTACGGATGTTAGAGTCCGCCGTGCTCAGGAAACCAACAATAATTTTGTGTGATTTTGGACATGTTTTGTTATTTTGTTAACTAATGATAAGTTACGCTATATTTGCATAAGAATTGTTTGTTTATTTGTTGATTAGGCGCCATGGAGAGCTACTGCCTTCAAACAACTGAGCACGTTTGGGCTTTAAATAGTGCGCTTTCCAGAAAAAATTTATTGCATCCCTACTAGCAGCTACGACCAGAGCGGTTACGCACTCTTGAACCATAACATGGCTGAGACGATACGAGCCAAGACCGACAATTTTCACCGAAAATGGGAGGAAGGTCATTTTTTGTTGATTCTCATTGAAAACCTGTTTCTGTTTGATCTGCAACGCAGTGGTGGCGCTGACAAAGAAAGGAATTTGAATCTGCATTTTAAAACAGTGGAGAGCTGTGAGAGGGATTTTCCTGCCAAAAGGCCTTTACATGCCACAAAATGCGGGATTTGAACGTAAAGCTTGCAGCACGGCAGTCAATCTTCACCAAACCCCAAAACCCAGGATAAGGCCGCAACTATTGCTTCCTATCGCTTCAGTCACGTCCTTGCTAATCACGAAAAGCCATTCCAAGTTAGCGATATTGTGAAGGAAGCCTTTCTCGAAGCAGCAGATAGCTTTTTTGAAGACTTCAACAATAAAACACAGATTGTGAAGTGCAACTCTCCCAAAATACTTCTACAAGGCAATGTGTGGGAATAGCTCTGTATATGGAGGAGCAACTAAGGAACGTTATTGATACGTGTGGGTGCTTTTCCCTCCAATCTGGCGAGTTGACTGATATGGTGAATGTGGCACACTTGTTTGTTTTCATCGAGCTAGTTTTTGAAGACACGAGTACCAAGGAAGAGCTACTCACCATTTTGCCATTAACAGGACACACCAGAGATGAGGATAGAAAATGGTATGTCTTGGCTCGTTTCGGTTCATTTTTAATGCTTTCGTGGGATTTGTTAAGCAGACAAAACTGGCGCTCTTGAGTTGATGCTAGTGACATTGCCACCAAACTCCAGTAACGTTTCGACTCGGAAAGCTCCGCTGTTGAGGAAGAGATCATGCCTTTTCAAAATGACATTGAGATCAAAGCCAGATCAACATCCGCTCAACCTAGAGAGCATGCAGTGTTCTGCGAACTACTGGTGGTGGAGTGGAGAAATGTCCCAATCTCAGATGTGCCTTGAACTTGACAGCTCTTTTTGGATCAACTTATTTGAGTCTGTTTTCTCGCACATGAAAATCATCAACTCTTGAGTACAGATCAACAATGACCACCTGGTTGCTTGCCTATGCCTTGTAACTGGCTGCTACACTCCTGATGACGCGAAGATAGCCACCCTATCCCAGTGCCAGGTCTCCCACTAAGGTTGGAGGCAATTTCAATGTGTCAAATTCAGAGATCCACCTATTTTGTAACTAGTTCATTTTTCTATTTGGTTCATATCAAGGTCACTGCTTTGCTCATCAAACTGATTGGTATACGTGCGTGTTTGTGATGTGACATTTAGCGGTTGTGCGACAGCAAGAAAGTGTTGTGAAGTCAGTTACTGCAGGCTGGAAACGATGTGTAGCNTATGGGTATGTGATGTTCACTGGACTGGNAGATCCCGGGAGACGGGCTACCTGAAAAGTAGATCACNGAACAAAAAAGGTTGGGCACCACTGACTTTAGGTACTGCATGTTTCGCGTATGACCGGACGGTCATACATCAACGCAGGGTTGAAAAGTCAGCTTTTCAGGATCAGTCAGAAAAAACTTCAGTGTGAATAATAAAGTGAACGACTTTGTTGGGAATATTCTGCAAAATGAGTTTTACGCCTACTGTTACATCTTGCTACCACGTACACGCCGATGCACACCTGTCTGTGGCGCTGCTATGCTACTTAGGTGTCGAAACCTCGCTACTAACTGTATCATGCATTGAATAGCCCTCACACTATCCATCCTGCACACTCATAACAGTAGTTGCATAACATTGTTATGGTCACACCACAATCACAAAATGTTCATAAGCTACCACAAAAACGGATTAGTCAGTGTCACAAAACCGTTGGAAGATGGTTTATCTTTATATGCTTTGCAATAAGAATACAGCCTACCTGACTCTGTTTCATGATGGAATTCGTGGTTGGAACCATTTCGCTTTTATGTGATCACTTTCTAAAGCTGCTTTTGTTCATGTGAGGCCGGCACTATTGTGTACTGAAAATGGTATTTCGATTTACATGTGCAGTGCTGTGGAAGTTGCATGGTTAGCACAGAATTTTTGACACAGCAGTACATGTGTGTGATTGCATGTACAGTGGCATATAGGTGTCTCTAGTGAATAATAACGCTAGTTCATCTTTAATGCTATTCACAAGCCTATCTGGGGTTTGATGGGTTCAATCATAGCAACTTAATCTTCGAAACAATGAAAAAACACCATGCAAGATATAATTTATGTTGCCCCCCCCCTACTCTTTCCTTGGCCCGCAGTGGCCCCCACTATCATTCTAAAATCGCCACTGGCGGCGACCAAGCAACGTTACGCGCGGCTACGATCGACTGAAGCAGAGAATGCTCTCCTCGCCCCCCAGTGATCGAACCTGGCCGTGCTAACCTACCACCTGGCGCTGTTGAGCTGTACGCTTGGCAAGGCTTTAAAATCAAGTCACGCGTACAAACACAGGTCAGTTACAGATCCAAATGAATTTGAGAGCACGGGACGAAATCGAAAAACGATCAGAATTTTGTAAACTGCAGACAATGCAAGACATCGACATGCATCGAAAGGCTCGATAAAGCTTCAGAAGTCTTTGACGTATCAACAGTTATTGGTTGAATAATATCCAGGGTACGGTTTGGTGGCATTCAGCAATTTAATGGCATTGCATTCGTTCTGTTAAAGACGACGTATAGACCAAAACACACCCAAGCTATGTACAAGCACAACATACAAAATAATTTCGTGTGTCTGTGTCACCTGACGATCGACGTGCCACGCAAATGACAGTGATTGGAATATTATTATAGAAGTTAAACCGAAAACTAAACCATTTTACGCGAACGATACCCGGCCAGATGGAGAATTTGATCATGAAACAGTGGTCGGGAATCAATGGGTTTGGTTTCAACTTTGCACACAATTTCGCTCAAATCATCGTTTGCCACACAATTGCAGACGTCATCATGCTAAACAGCGACAGAGATCTCGCACGAGACACATTCTTCCTGATTGTCGCCGATGCCGAACTGGGCTTTCTCGTCGATCCAAGTTGCATCAGTGACGAAGCAGCGTCCATCAATTTCCTAGAGGCAACAGGCTTTGCAACTAAAACCGATGAACACAGTACACTGAACTACCTTTAAGCAAGCAAATAACTGTTTTCAAAATTGCTTTAAGGAAAAAAAACGCGTCAAGTTCGTGCTTTTGCGTGAGACTGAATGAGAACGGGCTGAACACGAGTCGCTATGCGGCATCAAGAAACCATTGGCAAGCCTGCGACGAGACAGAGTAAAGGGAACATGTGTGGACACAACAGGGCATTCGTTAAGTACGAAAACAAATCCAACTGTTGATAAGAAGCACGTAGCTTCGCAGGCGTTGGGCTATTTGGTCGTTTCGTTCAACGCACTTATCAATTCGATGATGAAGCATTTTTCTCAAATACGGGTGGACAAGCTTTTGCATTGATAGAAGAATATAACTTAAACATGTTCACCCGGATGCTGGTTTTATCGAAGGAGAGATATCGTACAATTATGATTAGAAACATTTTAATTTGTTACGTAACCACGAATATTAATTCGCAGTGACAAGCACTTGGATGATGACAGACGTGGGATGAGTGTTATACCTTCTTTTGCAGCAGTGGCCAGAAACCAGTCGTTATTCTTTTGTGCGGCAACAATTTAAGTCTTTACAGTGTTCCTGAAGCGCCGATACAATTACGTCTTATTTTAAAGGGTAGCTCCCCACACTCTTGAGATATCAACCTGCTCACCTAAATTTGGTCTACTCCTAAAAATTTCCAAAATCTGTCCGAATTATTGGTGTAAAGAAGGCACGACTATGACGTATATAGAGACATAACGTCAATCAGAGGGGAAATGTTGCATGCTTGGTTGGAATTGGATACTTCTTAAACTTTGTCATTTAACACAAATTGTATGTTTTCGTGGTCGTGAGCTTTTCAATAGGACTTCTTCAGATAAAAATTTTTGTCAACAATGACTTGCTCGTGCAAAGTAAGTTCAATCACAAAATCGGGTTTTTGGTACGCCGTTGGTGCAAGAGTTCATTATGAAGTTTGATTTTCGGTCAAATCTAATGAACTTTGAAAGTTAGGTGTTTAATTTATTACGCTGTTTTCAAATATACATACACACGAATAATTAAGGTGTGAACTACGTAAGTGGATTCCCGGTAACGCGCAATTGTATGTAGTGTTTATCATGCCCGTGAAAGAAGTCAACAGAAAAACATCACCAAACAAGGAAAACTAACCCTAGTTTGCAGTCACTCATAATGCGCTTATAAAACGAATTCAGCATACAGGCTCAAGCACGATGCTTTAGGTCAAGGGTCACCAGTATGGTGCCCGGACACCAGGTAGCCCGAAAGGGCCACGTAGGTCGCCCACGGGCGTGTTCTGAAAATAGCATCAACATCATCAATGTCTTCGCACAGATGAATGTCATCAAATTATTAATAATGACATTATTAAAGCGTAATTTTTTTATTTCATAAGTGTGCGTCAAACTTGCAGCTCCTCACATTTAATCGGTACCCAAGAAATAGCCGAAGTTCCAGTAAATATGGTGACTCTTGCACTCAAAGTCATTTGAAAAATTCGTAATAACACCCATTGGATTTCGTGTGTTTCACATATTTGGACATGGTGCTGAGAACGGATTCGAGCTTCCACTAATTTAACTGAAGTCGGAAACAACCAGAAGTGTTTCGTTGCAACAAAAATACTCATGAACGTCCTTCACACCAAAACAATAACATTGATGTCACTCGACAATCATGCTCGAAAACACAGGTTCATAGAACAACACACGTGGCTGGTTATAAGAGCTCGGCAAATCACTTACTACACTGCGTGTGCACTTGAAGTTGACGCCGTCTATGTTCAAAATAACGGAGGCAATCTTCTTCAAAGCAGTACTGAAAAAAAAGTTTAATTTACCGACTGGTCATAAACAGTCCACACTTCAAAATGATAATAGTGGCCAATCCAAAAAGTGTGCTTATCAAAAACAATGTTTAGTGTGCTTATCAAAAACAATGTTAGACATTGCCAATGCTTATGGATAGCAATAGCCACATCGACTTTTATTCATGCACACATTCACAGCGAAGTGCGTCCACAAATTGTGTTGGCTTTAACTAAAGCGTCAGAAGGCCGAACCATGCATTCTAACCAAGTAACTGGTCCTAAACAATGGTCAATCAACGATATATCACCACTACGTCAAGAGAAAGCAAATGAAGTCAACAATTTGAACAAAACCTTGCGGTTTGAACAGAAGAAAGCAAGCTTCCGCCACTGGTCAGCAGTGAGCTTCAACCACGGGGACGTCAAGAGTTTGCGAAGGGTAAAAAATACAATCCCATAAAAGATAAAACCTTGCAATAAGTTCAACATGGCGCAACTGGCAAAGCCCGAATGACCATATAATGATATCCCGGGGCATCTAAAATGCGATCCTGGTTGGTTAACACAGCATGGTTTCTTAAATGAGAACGCACACAATACACGGGCAACAAAAATATACGGTGAGAAAAGGCTCGCCGGTGTGAGGATTTTCAAGCAAACCAAAGAAACACATTTCCCCGACGATAGTGACGCTGTCCGATGATATAAGACAAAATGTATCAGTCTTTTTCGAAAACACTGATTCCGTGGCAGAAAATAGCAACAAAACAAAGCTACATCTAGTACGTAGTATTATTCCAGTTTTAATCCGGTTTTGTTTCCCGTTAAATTGGTGTGACAGGATTTACCTCGTTTCTTCACTTTATACCATTTTTGAGCTTTTTGAGCACCACACTTCAAAATGAGAATGGTGGTCAACCACAAATACTTCATATGTTAACAATTACCTCTGAGCTTCAGATATGCAGTAGTAGATCTGGCGAGTACTGAAACCATTGAATGCAGAACCAGCGGCAACAGTGTATGCTCCCATGTCTGAAATAACAATTCAATTCACAATCTCGTGGATCAGCTCGGATATAATCATTATCACTGCAGAAGCTAGCATGTAATCAAAGCCACAATTAAACACAGCCTATGCATATCGGCATGCCGATTTGTCGGTCGAGCTCTAGTTCATTCTACAGGCCTGGCTCGTCATGGCGCGGTTAATCAGCACTGACTCAGTTTCGGGGTCGATTCGCCGGCCAAGCGCTGGCTTATCCTAGAACTCATGCGTGTTTCCTGATATGGGAAAGCTTGTTAATATTCAACAGAACAGCGCACTGTTGTAGCTTCATAAGTTATTACAGCCAAGCCAACAATCTGCCATAGATGGCACTGCCCGTCATTTCCCACTTGTGACTTTCTGGCTTTAATATCCAAAAATCTTTCCAACAACAAAAAGATCAAAATAGCATTGATCCGGGTCGGCATACGTTGATGCACTCGTATCCGCGTATAGCGCCGAAGGACGTCAGCGTATAAATGGTGCCTTTTACAACGCTATCAACCGGCCTTTTAGCTCCGGGAAAACAAATGTAGCTTCGGAATTTTAGCTCCGGAAATGTCACAAACCTCAAACCTGTCAGTTTTCACAACGCCGAAGATTTTTAACTTCTCACAGTTTCTTAACCACAACAACACAGCAGTAACTCACCAGTGCAACGAACACCATTATTCGACTCCAATAAATTTTAACGTAAAACATTTGCAAATCCTGTAGGGCGCGACACCGCTACATCACTTACCTTTCCATACAATCCAGTCACCAACGTTCAGTTGCGGCAAACGAACGCATTCCACAACCCGATCGATGCCATCACACGTCGGTCCCCAGATGCTTGAGGCAAACTTTTCGGCGCAGCTCGATTGGTGCTGAAACACCGAAATAAGTCAGAGATTGAGAATGGCTCAACCCACAAACCAAAGCAGGACTACTTCGTGAAGCAAGTTTCCGAATTGGACGCACTTTTCCCCGTGCACCAAAGGATGAGTCTCGAGCAGCCATGTCCAAACCGTGACCCGCCCACGACTCAACCAATGGTTTTGTGAGTTGAAGGTTTCCATTGTGTACATCAGTGCTCTTCAACCCTCTTGTCATGGAACCCCAATTAACAAAAATTAAAAAAACACGCATTACTTGGAAGAAAATCAAGTTTTTCGTTATTAGACACTTCAACAAATGAACAGTTATTAACAGAAGTTAAAAAGCAAGAAATTTAATGACTCGGTTGTTCTTGCATTTCTGGAATACATCTGCTACATTCAGAATTTGGCAAAAAGAACCCGTATCTCAAATGCGTCGTACCATTTTCAAACTTGGCAACTGAATTACATCTGGTCCGCTTCGGATCAGGTGCGTCGTTTACATTTGAACTACACTGCGCATTACCGTCCACACCTTCGCTGTTGTTATTATTTCGCTTCACATATGAAAATCTGCTATTTTGCTTCATCTAGCTTGACTAAATAGTAAAATTTGTTGGAACAGTATTGTGAACTTCACGTCAGCAACATCGTAAACTATGATGCAACAAATTGCACAACAGTGAGCAACAACTCTCAGTATTTCTTGTTCCGCTATTTGCACTCAACCTCCTCTACAACTAACTGGCTTACTTGGAGTCTGAATGCATCACGGTGATCTAAAAATTACATAATGACGCTCCAACAATACTGAAGCAAGAAATAACTTCTCTTAAACAAGGAACTCTCACGGAACCCTACCATACGTGTGTTGCAGAACCCCGGTTGAAGAACACTGGCGTATGTATCATATACTCAGAGCTAGTCTCTATTTTGACAACGTTAAATTCGCGATTTTTGATGCAATGGTCCTCAGCGCCACTTTATTACGTCTGCACTGCGTACTGGCAGATTTCCATGTACGCACTGACACATCGGCACAAAACAGATTTGTTCCATTGGCACTAAATAGATTATTTCAACCATTCTTGTGACATTCGCATTACACTTGCCTATGACACAGTTATGGAGTGATTAGAGGTGCCAAAAGTAGTTATCCATTGCAGTTTTAAGCTCAATTTTAGTTCGCCGAGAGCAAATTAAGCCAGTCAATGTGCGGCCTTCGACAGTAAGTCATCCAATGCGGCCCTCATTAAGATAGTAACAACATTTTTGGGCGAGTAAGGCATTTCGGTCGGACATAGCTGGTGTGGACAATGTAGCAGCGTTGCCAAGCGCGGTTTTCAGTCTCAAACCACAGGTCGCAAAAGAAAAAAGACTCACGAGTAAAGTGGGTGCGACATGTGCGTGATCAAAAAACAAGCAGTTGAAGGATCCGTACAAACCATCGTTGATATAGTACATGTAAGCAGGCTCGTGATTCGCCAACGGTGACACGGTATTGTTTTCCACCGATCCTGAAGAGAAACAAACGGTTGGCTTCTGCGTATGTCCGGCTGCTTTTGCAGCAAACACAACCATGTCATCTGATATGGCGCAAGAAGTTGCAAAATATCGGAAACATACAACATAGACTCTACTGTATGTGCGTAAAACATGTAGACCTCGATTCGACTGGAATTTCCAGCGTAGAAAAATTGTATTGTGCCCTACATCCGTCCCAATGCCGCTTTTGACAAAGGTTGGCTTTCAACGCTTCTCTGGTCTGGTACTGGTTAATTCAAAAAATATGTTAACTCTTGCCTAACAAATTGAAACCGAAATCGAAGTACTTACACGTTAGCTACTTATTTCTAGCAATTTTTTAAACGACATTTCAGTAACAAAGAAATTAAAGGACTAAATTACTAAGTTAGAAGACAAGTTGGATTCCAAACCTCATATAAGGCTGTTCAAATACGTAATGAAATCAAATAACTTTAAAGAAAATCTTGCTACTAAACTGCAAAAAGGAACAATGTATGTCTCTGCGTTTCTCTTTCTTCGGTGAACTTCCTGTAGAATAACAAGCAGCTTTCAACCGTATGTTTATCTTTTTTGAAGTGGTTTACGGGCATTCACCACTGCACAGACTACTAATATAGTTTAGTGCACTTCACTGAGAGGCTAACTCTAGGAAGTTGTAGAGAGCATTGTGTTCTTCAGACGAAATGCGGTCATCGACGTGCTGCAGAAACCTATTTCAGCTACTCTGTTAGTGTGGAAATAAGCTGCTCTGTTAAAAAAAATACACACACACACACACATATATATATATACATTGCGCTTTAGGATCTTCGCTTCTTTGGCCTTGCACCCCGTGGAAGACTAAAATGTCAAGACTTATAAACGAGTAACTGCCCGCTGAAGTTTGAAACAAGGATTCGATTTCGGATGAAAACCCACCATTTGCAGGTATGCCATCCGACAGTTCAGCCACGACTTTTTTCTTGGCAATCACATTAGTGGTGAGAGTGAAAGCAGAAGCGGCGTAATAGCGACCGGGCTCAGCAATGATGCGCACATGGCTGTACTTCTCCACCGGAAACAGCAGGTCCAGTTGACCGTTCACAGCCGACGTGATCTGGGTCAGTGAAAAGGCTCGTGTCAGCTGTTTAACGGTAGTTTTAGTTGCATCAGAAATTAAGTTCGAACCCAATAAACACGAGTGCCAGACGTCCGCTAACATCGAACGTTGCTGTCGTTTTATTTGACAGGGTTCCCACACACACAAAAAAACAACATTTCCATACTTTTCATTACCTTTCCAATACTAAATCAAAGAAGTTCAATAGCATTACTTCTCTTCATTTGTCGAAATTGTTAATTATGAAACACAATTTTACATATTGCCCAAATAATGAACTGCTTTACCTTCAGTAAAATTATGCTCAGATACTTCTGATTTCTTTCCCATTTAGAATTTCAATACTTTTTCAAAACTTTACGTACATTTTGGTCAAATTCAATACTTTTTCAAGGCCTTGAAAACCGATTTTGAAATTCAATACTTTCAATACCGCGTGGAAACCCTGATCTGACCTCGCAAATGAACCTTGACTGGAGTGCAGCGCCACGAATGATTTGTCCGGAAAAGCAAAACCGCCGGCCGTTTATCTCGCACCTACATCAGTGTGCCTACTGCCGATAAAACGATGATGTCGATTAATCATACCGGCGAAATTGCGCCGAATTGCAAGATTGTGGGTAGTAAATCATGATTTTGCAAAAATGTGAACATCTACATGTGTATTTCTTAAATTGTGAGCAATTCACATTTTCTTAGGACTTGGTTTAATATGCATTGCAATGTTTCCTGTGTTTTGAGTAGTGCTAAATTATCGGTATCGGCCTAAAACAGTCTTAATGATGGAGCTCCACGTGGTGCGTGACATTCATTTCATTAGAGTTTAGTCACTAAATGAGGTTCTATTTTAACTTCTATTGGAACGATTTCGTCCTGTGAGTAGAAATTTAAAACAATCACTGGCTTCTCAAAAATCTGTCCCGAGTTAACTAAAAAATTAGCAAAAAAACAAGTCGAAAAAAAACCTGTTCCCATACTGCAAAGGGTGTTTTTCTTGAACATCACCAGAAACAAATAAAAAAGTTATGTTACACACCTCCTCAAATTTTAATTCGACATCATCCGTTCCCGGAAAGCCGCCACCTATGTCGAGAACGTTGAAATGGAAGCCGACTGATTCGGCGTAGTCAAAGAGCTTGCGGGAGTTCTGCAAAGCTTCAACGAATGCAGCTGTATCTTGACAACCACTTCCAACGTGAAAGCTGATCAAACAAAACAACTCATCAAACTTCATGGTTGCCCTGATTAGCGCTAAAAGTCACGTGACTGGTGGAGCACAGCTTCGACCCGAGCGATAGCTTGGGTTAACGGCGACACAAAAGCGATGAGCGTTTTTGACGAAAAATAAACCAAAAGATTAACTCGATCCAAAAATTCTCTTTGGTGGACAAATAAAAGCAAAAGACGGTTGTTTTTACGAACAACTGCAGCAAACACCGTCAGCATTTTTGAAGGTCTATTTTGTTCCATTGAATGAAACAAATCATATATTACACGCAAAGAAATTATAAAGGAACAGTGAGAACTCCAAAGTTTTACATTGGATTATGGAGAAACAACGGGGTGCGCAACCGTTCAGAAGCACAACCTAGTAACGAATGAAAGCAATTAGGTTTCTAGGACAATCAACGCAGTTTCGTAAAAGAATTCATAATGTCTACTTTCTTTACACTGCAGAGCTGACGGTCACTTATTCCCACAAGTTGTTTGCGCGCGTCGAAGCCTGTGCCACTCGTTCGCTGCAATCCGCAAATATCTACCTGATCCCAACAACGTTGAGTGCCATTTTGCGAGCAGTGTCTATTAGGCCAGGACAAGTATCCGGATGCGCACCGTACTTCATGCTGAAGCGACAAACTGAAGCCGAATCGTCGGTTTGGATGCGCAGCAGGAGCCTGTAGCAACGCAGAGACGGAATAGGAATAGTTTCCGCAACACAACGCACGTTGCCTTCGTTGGGCTGAACATTTTTGTCAAGCATAGATATAGTTCGTGTACGGGTTGCACATAGTCGTAGTGCGGTACGTTTTACGTTTCAGGTTCAAACTATCACTTCCACTCCAATATCGCAGTTAAATTTGTGCAAGCTCACGTGCGGATGTCACGCTCTAGTTCGAGCAACGACGCACAAGGAAAAGCATATACTGAAAAGCCTAACCAAGCCGTTGTGCCGCAACAGGCTGGTTTCATGCACGGCACCGCTTAAACGTAAATAGGTCAACCAGCGGGAGATTTTTTTGCAAATAGCACGGTTCGGTCACCTGTTTTGAGATGTACACAATACAGGAAACAAACGCACGTTTGCGCAGTGCTTTTCACCGGTGGTGTGCAGTAGGCCGTACCAATTTTGGGCGAATGTCTCTGATCTCTACGTAAGTTGGTCGAAAGTCGCAGTTGGACTCATCATTCACAAAAATGACAAAAAAAGTAAATTCAATTGTTGTTCGACGCCTCCTCTATGAGCGTTTCCATGGAAACAAAATGCACTCATTAAGCTTCTGGCTGATCATTGCACTGTGGATTACAATGTTGAACAAGATTTTTTTTCTACATTCTCCACTTAAGTTCCGTAGAAGTACCAGTAAGCATCAAAAATGAAAATCTTGGGCCTAAAATCATCAAAAAATCAAGAAATCTTAAATATCTCAATATATATATAAAATATGCAAGTCAAATGTATTAAATGCATATAGGAACATGTTAGGTCTGGTTCATTAAAAAAAAATTTGTTCTAGCTCTTTTGGTTGTTGAGATCTTGCATTTTTCTATTTTTTGGGTTGTTTCCATGGAAACGCTCACAGAGGAGGCGTCAAACAACAATTGATTTAACTTAACTTTTTTTTTGTCATTTTTGTGAATGATGAGTCCAACTGCAACTTTTAACCAACTTACGTGGAGATCTGAGACATTCGCCCAAAATTGGTACGGTCTAGTGTACAGGATTTTGGAGTCCAATCCGGCCAGATATTAGGAATTTTTTTGGATTGGATATCGTTTTACTTGCAACCGGATATGGATCATCCAATTGAAGCAAACTAAAGCTTGAGCCATCTCAAGCAACGTGCTGCTCGGAACTGTGAAGATGACCACAATTGCATTGTTTTACTATGAAGCAGACCGTGGTTTTTCAGATGAAGTATGCTTCATTTTTTAAATCAGTATTTATTAGTAAATTATAGTAAAATGCTGGTGGTTATTAAAGCATTAGCAAAAAACGTCTTTTCAGTGTACGAAGTACACCAGTGTCGATCTCAACAGCGTAGCTTAGTAGTCTAACTCAAAGTGGCCAAAACAAAAAACTACTAGTACTAAGCATGCCGAAAATGTATTGACAACTTGACCATGTTGTTGCAGGTACAAATACACCTAAATTGAGAAAGAAAACTTGAGAGGTATTGGTTTTAATAAAAAGTGACATAAGTAAGTTGTTTGTTCTAGGCCTAACAGTGCTAGAAGTTCAGTTTGGAATGAGTTTTAGAATAAAACGGACATTGCACTGTGTTAAGAAATTATTTAATTGGACATAACATCATGGTGCTCGTTTTGTCACTGTTAAATTAACATGCAATAGCCGGTTGGCATGCTTGGAGTCCAGCAGGTACACAAATCTGCTACCATTTGATTTAAACAACTCCATTAGACTACACGAGAATTGTATACAACTACAACATCTGCTGTCATATAGAAAAAGAATTGTGCACTTCTTGTTAAGTTGTAAGAAAGTCGTAAGTTTGTAAGTGTAAGATTATAAGTTGTAAGATTGTTAAGTCGCCTGTAAGATTTGTCTTACATTTACAGGACTGATGATGCGTTGCAAAACGCGAAACTAGTTTCCCCGTCAATAATCTGTGACTGATTTACTGGCCGCCATCTTTGTGGCTTTTAACTATGATAAATAGATACGCTTGCAAGTTTTAATCGTCGCAGAAGAATGAAAGCAGAAAGCAGGCAGATTCCACAGAAGCTTGCCGCAAGGCTAAAGTTTGTTTGTTGTCTTGTTAAGTTCTGTCACAAACTGACTGTGGTGGGCAGTGGAACCAAAACATGTTGGCAGTGTCTGTTTTGCCTCATGAGGCAAAGCACTGCTGTAGCTATTTTACCCTTAGCCGAACACGATGGTTCAAGTGGTCACATGACAAGTGCGGAACGCATGACATATTGATCACGATGTCTGTTAATGGCTTAGTCCGGTGGACTAGTGTTGTCATGGTATCGGTGCTGGCAAGCTGTTAGTGGCTTCTTGACAGCGTTGTGTGAACTGTAGGTCAAACCCTAATCCTAAATTCTAACTCCTAGCCTTGTCTCTTTGCATATCGTACATTGCACTTGACCACTTCAACTAATCGTGTCCGACTAAAGGCAAAATAGCCACAACTTCTGCCTCATTAGGCAAAATAGACACTATGAAATATGTTGGCTAATGTGTAACTGAGTAAGCAGTTTCGGCTTTGGATTGGATATCGGAGTACATAATTTTAAATTCTGGGATATGGAGTTTATGAAAAAATTTCGGATTGGATCAGGATTACAAAATTTCCACCGTGCACCAATGCTGTACACCTTTCTGGAACCACGTGACATCAACCGCCGCTCACTTTGCGTCGGGAAACGTTTTCTTCATCTTTATCAGCTCATTTTCGTTGTCAAAGACAATCAAGTTGACGTTGTTTTCTCTGGCGTAACAGATGTGCGACTTCTGCTTGCAAGGATTAGCGTATACGATTTGCTCGGGTTTCGCTCCCAGTTCAAGCATCTGGCGAATTTCAGCCTGAAAAACAAGAGTTGAGCGCGATCATGGCCTGAATTGTATATTATTCAGACACAGCGACGTCACATTTCGCTGTGATCTTTGGCAGCGCGTGGTAATTTGGAGTTTGGACACAATGAAACAAATGATTTTTTAAACTTGGCACATTTCTACGGTACTTCGCGCTTTCACGTGCACTAAGTTAACAATGGATATAACTGCTTGATATGTGCCACGAGGTTATAAAGTTACTTCAAATAAGTGACAATCACCATTGGTTCCAAACAATTCATGTTTACCTTGCTAGCACAATCAAAGCCCATTCCCATTGCCAACATCAGTTTCAGCATCATTTTGTCAGGGTTGCATTTGACTGCATAATGTGGTTGAATACGCGGGAATTCTTTTTGCCAACGCTGATGTTTGCCAACAACGTCTCCAAGATCACACACATAGAAAGGATCGTCAGCGTTCTGCAAAAGCACATCGAATAAGTCACAATATAGCAGATAATTCGGCTTAGGAAAGTAGTACATTGCGAAGAAGTTGAACATTATCTGTTTCAATGACGCACTCGTGCAGTTGACAGCTGGCACGGGTACTGCACGTCAATACTGCCACTCACAAAATCACTCCCCAATCTTAGTCCACAAGCGCAATCCTAAACGGATTTGGCGGAAGCAGCGTGTGGGAAACACTCCCTTGTTCCATGAACTATTGTTTCTTACGATGCAGCTCTGCGAACGAAACCGCGACAAGCTGAATAAAGCGAAACAAAATAATGTTGTCGCCAGTTCGGTGGTAAGTGAATCAAGCATTCCTCTGAGACAATCAGCAGTGATGAAGTCGATTTACAATAAAAGTTGATAATACATTTGTGCAAAGACTGAATAAATTGCAATCATAATTTTTTGTTACAACCGAGATGATTAAAGTGGAGTTGCAATCCGCAAACTGTGTTATACATCGTGCATACTCTCTTGACTGCAGCAAAAAGTGCTGTGTGCACGTGCTATGGGTTAAAATGTGTGAGGTCTCCGAATGTATCACGTTGTGAATTATGGCGCACAATAACATAATAGCGGATGATTTGAGCCACACGAAGTGAGTCACGAGACAGGAAATACATAGCCTGTAGAAAGGTCTGAAAAAATGGCGTCAAACAGACTGACGAAAGATTAAGTACAAACGCAACTGCTACTTTCTAATTTTAATTAGGACACTTTATTCTAAAACGAACTGCAAAGAAGATTTGGCGCATGCGGGTTATGTCTGCACTGCAAAGAATGTAGCAATCGATTCCACCTCCACCACACAAAATCTATAAAAAAAAAACGGAGGTTCTGCCATTGCCAGCTCAAACGTCTTGATCGGTTGAAATGGTTTACTTAATCACGGTACATCAAACTTGGCCATACCTCGCGTTCGGAAGCTTGCAAAAGTTTTGATTTGACAACAGCATCTGTATCGACAACAGACATGACATCTACAGTCGTAGAAATGTTGCTGGTCTGTTTCATCTTGGCCGGGTAAGAACGCGTAAAAATGGGTATTACACAAATAAGTGGTGTCTGCTCGCTGCAAAAGCAAAAACAATTAAACGAGATTAGGACAAAACAGCTCAAACCATGTACAGACAAGCAATACTAACGATACACCACGAAGTCGACAGTGGCCACATGCCCACATCTAGTTTCTTAAACATTTCGATAAACCAAACAATCTTGCTAATAGAAAAATCTTTCACCTGTGGGGAAAGTGCTTGCCTTTCATTTTGTTGAACAACAGAGATCATGCAATGGGTTATTTTATACTCAACAAACTATCTTCAACATCACATCAGCAAAGGAACTCTCTTTAATATAACTTCTCTATTTTTGATTTTACTGTAAAAATCTCCAAAACATTTTCTTCAAAATGAAGTTCAATTCCAGGTATTGCCACTACTAGCTCTGATGTCACAGTTTGTTTAATAATTAATTCTGTTTTGCATCAAGTTTGTTTGCACCAATAGTAAATAACATTCCCAAAATTAACCATTAGTTAGCAGCAACACACCTGCATGCTGTAGCACACAAGTAGATTGGTATGGAAACCTCAATTGTTCACCATTAAACATGTTACAATCCAATTGGCTGATACACTAACAAAAGAGTTGCTGCCGAGCAATCATTAGCGAAAATTTGCCTCTAGCATCAAGTTAGAAAAGCTAATCCAAGAAACATTTCTGATAGAAAATGTTAATCAGGAAAGGACTGCAACATCTAATAAAGCGGCAAAGCATTCACATACTCACTCAGGATGACAGGAGACACAAGATCACGACAGATACCCACGGGGTGCTAGCTAGGATCCCAGGGTGGAGTGAAGTTGAAGTCAAGCTGTTCGCGATACAAGCACAGGCCTTCCTGTCTTGAAATGTACTTGCTGATGCAAGCCAACTAAAACAATGTTTTTTTTATTTAGAAAGCACAACAGAATTACAAAAATGACACATAAATCCATGGTTTGATATATATAATTAAAGATATATATCATGAGATTCCACTGAAATTAATTCTTCAGAATAAGATTCGACTTTCACAATTTCCAACAACAGTATTTCTTTGAATGCCTCCATTTGAATCAGAGTATCTCCATTAAAAACAAAATGTGTTATCAGTATATTTCTTGTTGCTCAAGAAAGACTCACATTATCCTCAGAAGTTTCTTGAGATGAAACAACTAACTTAATTTGGATTTGTCTGGCTCAGTATCTGAGACATATTTACAAAAATGTGAGTTGTTTCAGATGGAACGGTGGTCTGAAACAGGGGTCAGTAAACACTGGGGCTGCAGCCTGGTGCTTGCTGTCAACAAATTGTTACCGGGCTGTGTGGAACCAAGGCCAAATTGGTCCAGATGTGACTGCAACAATTGACATAAGGAAAACACTGCAGGTACCGCATTGACTACCATAACCCCTACAGGTCGCAGCACCTTATTTGGGCAAAGCAAGCCCAGATCTCTCACTGAATCAGTGTCATGATGACTTACAAGTTGTAATAAATTTGTATGTGCCAAACATTCATTATGTTATTGAAGGTTGGTCAGCAAAGTAATGCCAGGCTGATACCAGTCCACAGTGTAAAGGTTGCTAACCCCTGATCTAGAACACTGAGCAGACAAAACGATATGAACATTCATTTCGTGCACCCATATCCAGTGAAGGATAACACACCCACCAATTATACAATCATAATACACATATGTAACACTGATCTACCAATACTTACCTGATATGGAGTCAAACACACACTCTGATATTCTTTTAACGACGTAATTTTGCCAAATTTTAAACAACAACTAAGTGAAATGACCTAGGCTGCAAAACAGAGGAAACCCAGGTTAGAAGCTTGCATCATTCAGTTGCACAACCAGGGGTTTTATCCAGGGCTGCAGAACCGGAGCCCCGAAACCAGTCATTCTTGGTGGAGCCAGAGCCGGAGCTTAATTTAGCATCTCTGGCTCCGGACCCTTTCTGAGATGCATTATCCAACACTATTTGTAAGCGCCAGGGTTGCCAGATTGGCCAATTTCCAAAAATTTTGCCATTTTTGAACTGTACTGGCCATGAAAAAACGCATTTGGCCCTTTTCTAAAATTTGGCCATTTTTTCGGTTTGTCACTGTCAAATTAAATTTTCATCAAATATTTTACCTTCTTGTATTTTTGGGGAAGGTCTTCATGCCGCTCACTGTTACAGTAACACCATGGTACTACAACCTTATATTGCTTTGAAGTGTGTAGTAATGATTTTGCCCTTGCAGTCAGTAGATTTTGCACAGGTGTTTCACTCGGTGATAATCTTTTGGTTACCATTGGTATCTGCTGCGCACGTACTGTATCTGAAGAGTGATGCACTTGGCTGTGTGACTGATAATGTTATCAGTCACACAACCAAGTAGAAATATTTTGCATTTTTAATAAGATTTTACTTATAGAAGTTTCTCATCACTTTCACAGTAACGTTCTGTAGTAACTTCAACCTCGTAATGTTCAAAGTGTGTAGTAATTATTTAGTCCTTGCAATCTTGTAGATTTTGTGCAAGTGTTTCTGTCGGACCTGTCATGAGTCAGTGCTTGCTCTCTCAAGTGTTCCTGCCCTTTCGCTCAATGTGAACTTAGTGATGGTTTTGAGCATGTGGTTAACTCATTATGATCATCAAATTAATGCAGTTCATGACTTTAATATGTTTGGAGGACAAGATCAAGAGAATTCGAGCCTTGTCGTGGAGTTGGAAAGTTAACACTTTGACGTCCAGGTAAATTCAAGCGGTTTACAAAAAACAGCTGATTTGCACATGGCTTTGCGCAGGAATATCTCCACACCTGTATGGGTTATGGACCTGGTTGAAGTGTCAAAAGATGCAGCAAGTCCTGTTGTTTGCACTCGAAAAAAATTTTTTTGCTTCAGGGGTGGGTTTTTTTGTAAGTGACGTCATAAGTGTAGGATTTTTTGGCCACCTTCACGTGGCCCTGGGCGCCAACCGTTACATGGTAGTATTTCGCTGAAGGTTTTATTGGATTCTAGGCTACAATCCGAGTCTTTTGATACTTTGAATGACCGGCTGGGGTTTTGGGTTCAAAAGTTATGATCTAAGTTAGTAATTTTTTTTGACTAATTAGTTAATTAGATAATTAATTACATGGTTTATTTTTGATCATAACATTTGAACCAAAAACGCTAGAAAGTCGATCAAAGGCTCAAAAAACTCTGACTTGAGCCAAGTTTCCAATGAAAACTTCAGCGAAATATTTTGGCGTAGCGGTTGGGCCCTAGGCCAGGCAACATGAGCCAAAAACTACTTCACTTATGACGTCACTCACAAAAAACCTGCAATCCCCACCTAAAAAAATTTTCTTCGAGTGCAATCTAGAAGACTGTCCGATCCGTTTCAGCCCTTGAACATCTCTCTAGCGCAATCAGCAGAGGAGCTAGGGCGTTGGTAAGACAACTGACAACTGCTGGTTTTAGGCCGAAATCGAAGTACGAATATATCGTACCCCGGCACTGCATTGATTTGTAAAACATTTTACTGTTATTGTGTAATAATTTCAATGACACACTGACTTCACTCATCTATTTTCCTTTTTTCATCTTGTCAATCTGTTTTTTATACACCATTTTATGAGAAGTGGCCCGCAAGTTGTCATGTTTTTGTAAAATGGTCGGTAGGTCAAAAGTAGTTTTGACTACATTGCTCTACACCAGTGATTCCCAAACTTATTCTGTTTGCATACCATTTGCGGGTCCCGCACTGTTAACACGTACCACCATCTTCCCGGAAAAATCAATGTGCCAAATATAATTCGATCAGAAGTTTGGAAAACCATTGGCTATGAGAAAGTATTATGGTCATTTTTAGAAACCAACAATCGAAGTAGGGTACACAGAAATTGAGAAATTTATTAACAAAACCCGACAGGTGAAACGTATGGCTGTGAAGATAACATTTTGTGAAGAAAAACAGAAGAAAGTAGGTCTATTTGTGTACCACCTTGAAGGTTTTCACATACCACAGTTTGGGAACCACTGCTTTACACGATAGCAGCGCGGCAGAAATCAGTGAATAACAAAGTTTGTGTGACGAAAGGAGCAGGAATAGACTTCTCTAATTGGTTGACGAAACAGTGGTAAATAACGGAAGATTTAAGTTTGGAGTTGGTTGGTAGGCTGAATTGCTTATGCTTTTTGTTATGGTGGTTACAGAATATTGAAATAACTTCAATTGAAAAGCCATTTGAGACGGTATCATCATGAATGCCCAATGCGTTTTGCGACAGTGTCACGTAGCCGATATTTGGAGACTGCAGACCAGTAGAATGCACTTTTCCATTTTTCTTGTTTATTCAAAATCCTGGACACACACTAGCAATAATATCAATTACAAAACTCATAGGAAATCTGCTTTAACCAATTATTATCAGTGTTTCGCAATGACTTTAATTGTGGCTATTTTAGACTAACAGATAGCCATTAGTCACGTACTACTGACCTGTGTAAACAATCTCGGTGCAATTCCAAAGTGCAATCGGCATGTGGGCAAGCATGTCGACTAGCCAGTTGTACACATCACTGAGGCTATTGTTTAGTCATAATTCATAAATAAAGATAGTAAGGTGCTGTAAGGCATGAGGCAGTCATGAAAGCCTTGTTATTCAGTGCTCTTAGCAGGGTTGCCAGATATTTTCCATAGATTATGGCCAAAATCCTGATAAAAAATGGCTGTTTTTGAAAAAGTAAAATTACAAAATATTTTAACTATGGCAGTGTTTCCCAACCTTTTTTACCCCCGTACCATTTCGAGGTTTATGCTATGCTTGCGTACCACCTACATAAGTTATGCGCGCTGAAGGCGGTCAAAAAATTTCCCCACCTTTTATGA
>JGI24158J21664_10002565_pt1 | contig 22191 bp, 13 predicted proteins | sample Ectturendosymbi3_FD_21664 | JGI IMG/M metagenome (IMG submission 21664)
ACCCCTCTTACTGACAATTTAGTCCAAAGAGTTAATGCGAGATGTGACATCTTCCCTACTGATTCGATTTAAAAAATTTAACAACACAATTTCTCATGTTCTTATGGAAAAAATATTTCTAACAACAAAGATGTTAAAGACTCCTTGCAATGAGAAAAATTCCATGTTTATCCTGGAACTCTGCGATAAACATTATTAAAACCACATGTTTGTCAAAAGTAGGTTTATTTCAGTTTTAATTTTTAGGGTATTACACTAAGAATTTAACAACGAAGTATTTTACACTTTGACTGCTAAACAGCAGAAAAGTTTACTTCTGGATTTCCACCTGTCTTGGCATAAGAAGTCAAATGTTCTGTTGACATTTGACTTCAAAATAATTTTTCAAGAAACTTTTGAAACAACCTTGTGCCATTACCCTACAACTTTTTGTCACTCCCACAACCTTGTGCCACGCCCAACAATCTTGTGCCAATCTTTCACAAGCTCAAGCCGCTCGCGCCAAAACCTTACGCAAATCCTCCTACAACCTAATACCGCTCCTCACACTCCTATATAATTTTGTGAAATGTGCAACCTGCATATTTCCTTTCCTGCAACAAATGAATGAAGAAAATTATAGCTTTTGCAATCGAAAAGAAATAAAAGCAATTAAATCTTCCAAAAATCAAACGAAAGTATTTAAAAAAGAAGTACCAATCTTCCAAAACAGTTTATTGGTTTACAAGGACTAGCTCTGTGAAAGATTAGATATAAAGCAAATACTAAAATAAAAAGCTATACCATTGTTAAGAACCAACTTATAGGAATACAGCCTGTTTTTCTATATTGCAAGCTTACCTTCGGTGTGTTTATGAAATCATCGTCGTCCTGATCACTTCTTTCAGAAAGTTCTATCTTCTGTTGCTGCAAATTCCTCCACCAAGGAGCTGCGAGCTCTCCGTCGTCAACAATGTCGTCTACAATCTGACGATATGCAAAGTAGCCCAAATGAACATGTTTTCTCCACCAAAAAATGTAGGCTCTATAATAAAAATTTACTAGTTGTAGGTGCACTTTTTGATTTTTAAATGTTTGTTAGATTGAAATATGTTTCTGAAGCAAAAAGTGTATACGATAGAAAGTTTTTCAATAGTATAAGCGTTTTCAGTAGTGGGTTCGTGCTTACAGGAGTCTGAGGATTCACGTTTTCCAAAATTTTTTAACAGTTAAGAACATATACTTTTCTACGTCCACAATAATCATAGGATGCCGAGAAGATACGTTAGCGGTGTGGAAGTTTTTTTCGTAATTCAAGGAAAGATCGATTACGGTTTTGCAATAAACAAAAAAGTAAAAAAATAAATCTTAAATCTTGCCAAATATCTCCCGACTATGTTCTAGCTGCACAATTCCCGTGGACATCAGGTAAGATTTTACCGTTTGTTGCAAGTTTTTCTTTTTTTGCCCTTTCCATTTGCTGGTTCTCCAGTCCCACGCCTCTTGCAGGAGTTGCTCGAAGCGTTGCCTGCGGGAGGCCAACGATCGCTGACGAAACATTTCCAAATGCTCGAAATGTTTTTCTCGGTTCATTTTTCTAATCGTTCCCTCGATGGCTTCCCAGCTTCCTCTGCTGTTACCCAGACTCATATCTGATAAACTGGTGTCGCGCTCCACATAGTGGTCATGTTTGTTTGCACACCACACGCCAGAGTCGCGAGGTGGCAGTATTGCCTCAGAAGGTAAATCTGACACCGATCGAGTTTTGAAACCAGCCCTTCCCTGCTTTCCTAAAATCTCCCCCAGACTGTTTAAACCCGTAAGATGCTGTTTCTCATTGTATCTTTCATTGCCTTCCTGTGTGTCAGTCCAGAAGTTTTCTCCTCTGCCTGTCGAAGATAGTTGAAACCTGACTCTAAAGTTGGCCGACTTGCCACGATGTTGCTTATTTTCAGGTGATATCTCAGTTCCACCCATTTGTAAAAGTTCGCAAGAAGACATTTCTTTAAGGCTCATACTTGACTTGACTGGGGTATGTTTCAGGGCTTCAGTGCTGCACAAACGGATATCTATAATAGAAAAGCATGTAGTCATACACCTTGCTACCACAAAATTTCAAAAATAACACAAACAGCAAACTTTGAAAATGTTTTGTCTTCATGAATTCAACAAAATATTTTTAGTAGTCCGTATTAAGATTAGACGTGAACTGAATTGTTAAATGTTGAAAAGGTTTTCAAAAAATGGATTACACAAACGATAAATACAACGCGTAGAGCTCATTACTTCTATACAACACTTCAAAAACAAAAACGTGGAAAAAATACCAGCTTCACATATTTTACCATTAAGCACGAAAATACATGAAAAATTATTCTGCATTCGTTTCTCTATCCAACTGAATCTTCAACCCTTGTCGGGTAAAATGTTGAGATGCATTTGCATCACAACATGACTGGTTTTCAGAAAGTAAAAACTGAAGGAAATGTATATGAGAAAGTGGACTGAGAAAAATGACATATTGTGAAACTTAAGTAGTTGTAATGTATCGTGTGTTTTTGTAATTGTTCACGGTATTAGTCATTGTATGAAGTAATGCGTATTTTTATGTGTAAGTGTGAAAATGTGTTAAAATCGTGAAACGAAGCAGTTGCATGATGTAATGAGTTGAGCATTCTCGTGCGCAAAAGGTGAGGGTTAAAACAAAATGCTGAATCATAATTGAAACAAAGACCTATTGCCACAAGAAGCAGAAGAAAGAAGACGTCGAAGTCCAAGAAAAGCAACAGCCATCAAGAAAGAAACAACAATAGATTTTCCAATTCAACATGCGACTCTCAGTCAGAGGAGAACGCGAGAAATTGCGCAAGATTTGCACAAACGCAAAACGCCACAAGCGCAAAACACCGGAAAACAAAGGTGTGGTCGTGAGGAGAAGTTTTACAAAAAGTTAGTCGAGTTTCAGCTCTCGAAAGAGCAACAGCTAAAGCGGTGATACAACGAAATTGTATTGCAGCAACTTTAGAAGTAAAGTAGCGCAGTGACCTAGGCATAGCCAGGAGGGGGGGCAAAAGAGGGCTCCCCCCCAATTTTTAAAAAATATAGTCATTTTGTGCTTTGAGAGGCGTCTTTCCAAACAAAATAGTGTTATTCGCCTAAAATCAAACATTTTCCCCCCCAAATTTCTTGGCTGGCTACGCCACTGCGCAATGATACGACAATAGCACATCGCGGCAACGGCAAGTTAAGAACAAATCTGCGGAATTTCGACAACGTTGTACTGAGACAGAAGACACAGAACTCCACGATGATTTGAGTCAATCTGCGACAGAAGCTGCTTCAGGTATGAACAAAAGACATCAAAGAAGACAAAAGTACATAATTACAGCACAAGTATGAACTTACTGAGAAACTTGCCTAGTTAAAGTAAAGCACGAAAACACGACAATTCATTGATTATGCAGATGCTTCAATTTCGAGACGTTATTGTTATGTAAACGTTGTTGTTAAATTATTCCGTGTAGTTAAATTTAGTGAAAGTAATCTATGAAAACTTCGTCATCGTTTGCCATTTAATGTGTTTCAGAAAGAATTTGCTGTAAGTGATTCGGTGTAAAATAAACTTGTCATAATGTTTTAAGTGGAGTCCACGAAGCGCTGTTAACACAGTTCGTGTTACTTGGTCACTGTGTATTTTGTTGTTTGTCTTTGCAATAGTCGAGAACCACAGGGCACGAATCCATTGTTGGTGTGTTAATTCCAAGGTCCCAAAAAATCCCTAAATGATACATAACAGGGCAAAGGTTTTTCTATACTTTTGTACAGAATCTCTTCATAGCTAGCCGACGTTAGAGCGTTGAGTAGCGGGAAGTAAATGGAGGCAAAAAGAGCAGTGTAATTTTACTTGAAGCATTTTTATATTTTGCGATTACTGGAAAAGCAGTGAGAATATATGGAATTTGGGTAGTAGAAAGAACTTTCATATCGCGAAGATAGCGAATTAGATTTGCAATGTTTGTCAGGATGAAAGTGAACAGTTCAACTTACTGATTGTCCGCTGCCTGTGTAGTATGGTGAAGTAGTTGTATTTATAAGCACTTCCACATTCTTTCCACATGTCTTGCGTCGAATGGACTGATAATTAAAACGTACTTTTGTTTGGCGGTGCTTCACTTTTTAAGTAGCAGTGTCAATAAGTGTTACTGGACTGACAGATATTTGAAAGTGAATGAGGAGGATTAGTTTCACGCTGGTTGAGCCTCTGACTTTGCGGATGTTTGAATTTTTAAGAAATATTGTTTCAACAATAAATATTTTTCAATCGATTCAATACGTTTGGACAAATTAGGACATTTTGTTGATCTGGGCGTTGGAGATAAAAAGTTTCTGGTTTCCAAAATTACTGTGCTCATAACTGAGTAACTTGAACAGGTTCATCTGCAAAACCAGGTAACTTATCATTTTTGTACAAGTTGAAGCAAACCTTTTGGAGAAACGAAGACTTCAGTCTCATCGGAATCAGGAGCAGCAATGATCCTGAAGCGAATGTATCTTATTGCCGTATTGTAGTAAACCTTGTCTTCAGGCGTTAAACGCTCTAATTTGGCGTTCACAATATATCGGGGCAACCAGTAAGACGTTAAACGGTCCAAGCAAACCTGAATGATACGAAGTTTTGTTTATTCCAGTCATTGTTGTACATGGGTTGTTCGTGCAAAAGCTTCACTATCTGGTCACTTGGAAAAAGGTTCAATTTAAAATATTTGATAAGTCTCACAAAGAAACAGACTACCTCTTAAAAGCAAGGTTACAGGAAATATTTATTAGTCTCAATGAAAAAAGTGTAAAATTCCTCAAGCTTTTCACTTGAAGTAGAAGAGACGCTTTGGAAGTCTATATCTTGCAACCGTTCATTTCAAAATTTTACATTGTTTATTTATAATCAGACGCCAAGCGTCAAGAAATCTAAGCAGAATGCAAAAGTATAGTACAAAATTTTTAATAAGCAAAGAAAATTAGATACTTTGTGACATCTTATTTCACCTCTTAATGCCATGGCTGATGTTGTTGACAGCGAATAAACATTAAGACCCAAACATTGTGGTGCTACCGGTGCCAATATTTTGCACTTTGTTTGATGCAACTGTCGCATTTCTTTAAACTAATTTGACTTCTTCTTTCGTTTGAGCGAGTTCTTTTACCCACTGCTAGCCCGCCTAGATATCGGGGCAGATGTTGAGCAGCCATTCGGTTGTCTCATCGTCCAGAACCGTCAGGCCGTGCAGTCCTTGGGGAGGTCGATGGATTGGACATTGGAGGACGACATCGTCGACGGTTTTGAAATAGTGTTGAACGGATCGGAGATTTTTGTCATCCTAATCCAGTCCAATATTTTCATTGTGTAATCCAGTTCGGTCCCAATCCGGTAGTACTGTCCAAATTTTGATCCAATCCGGTTTATATCCGAAAAAAACTCTGATTAAGCATTTGACTGCAGTTTTCTTCGTCGTTTGAGTCAGATCTTCAAACCATTACTTGGCTGCACTAGATCTCGGGGCAGGTGTTGAGCAGCCATTCGATTGCCTCATCGTCCAGAACTGTCAGGCCGGGCAGTTCCTGGGGAGGCCGATGGATTGGACATTGGAGGACAACATGGTCGACTTTTGTTCTTCTGCAGTCTGCACCACACTCACAGACCGCAGAGGAGGCCATACCCCATTTGTGCAAGCAGGAGCGTCAGGAGACGGGTATGAGGGTCAACGAGGCGGGTATGAGCACTGCGGCACCATACAGGAGCGCAGTACTCTGCAATTAAATGGACCAGGGCAAGGGTGGCCGTTCGCAACGTTATTGCTCCAGCACCCCAACCGGAGCCAGCAAGCCGCCTCAGGAGTGCGACGCGTGATGTCAGCTTCTTGCGAAGTGACTCAAGGTGTCGGCGATACGTCAGCGACCTTTCCAACGTTACTCCGAGGTATTTGGGCTCGGAGCAGAACAGCAGGGTTTTGTTGTTAAGGTTGACATTTAACTCACGTTTTGCTTCGATGTTGTAAAGGTGGAAGACTGCCGACACCGTTTTTGTAGTGCTGAGCTTAAGCTTCCAAGTCTGGAGGTATTCAACTACCGTTGCCGTGTTCTTTCTCAGCACCCTTTCCACTGCTTTCCAGTCTCCATCAGCATGCATGATTGCTAGGTTGTCAGAATATGCATACTTTCTGGAGACGGTGGTTGGCAGGTCAGAGATGATAGTGAAGAGAAGGGGTGCCAGGACAGATCCCTGTGGGACGCCGTTTTGGGGACATCATAACCTGCTTCGTTTGTGGTTACCGATGGTAAGGGTGAAGCTGCAATTGCCAACCATCTCCATGATCATACAGTGTCGCAGGCTGCTGTGAGATCAACAAACACAGCTCCGGCGTTCTTAGTCGAAAAGCTATCCTCGATGTCCTGCGTCAGGAAGGAGATCTGATCTACAGTCGACCTCCCGTATCGAAAGTTCGCCTGCTCCTACGTAAGCAATGTGTCGACGATTGACTCGACACGAGCGTAGATAAGTCTCTCAAGGATCTTGAAGGGGACGCACAGAAGAGATATGGGACGGTAGCTCTTTTGGTCCCCCAATGGCTTTTCCGACTTTGCAATCGCAACTATTAGTGCGCTTCTCCAGATCTTTGGAATTTTGAGTTGAAGTCACCAACATACAGGCTAGGCTGTGGGAACCTCGGGATGGCCGCAGGTGTAAGTCGCGAGCGTGGAGGTTTGTAGATGTTAATGATCTTATATCCAGCGACGTCTACATACCACCACTCTATTCCTCTGGAGACTGGTCAATCAGTGACCATTCCAACCGCTCGTGAACAAACGTGGAAAGGCCGTGCTTCCTGCACAGGACTGACCCAGCTAGTGAGAAGTTGAGTATCGCTAGCTTGTCTGCAGCTGTGCAATGGGTCTCCTGTAGGGCGATGACGAATGCCTTGTTCTTGTATGCTAGCTGCTCGATAACGGTAATCTTGTTTGTGGTGAGCCCCTCGGTGTTCAGTTGCAGAATGCTGAGTCGTCGGTCATCCTCGGCAGCAGGGTCGCTGCCGCACTTTGAAAAAGGCGTACCCAGTCCGAGTTGAACACATCCAGCACAGGTAGCAGTGGTTGCTCTCGTAGTGACAGGTTTTGTTGGGATTTCAAGAATACCGTAGAGAAAGGGCCACATGAAGGCACTTGTCATCCTCGCCGCACCTGTCACCCTCCTTGACTGCAGTGATCAATGCAGTTTGGATATCAATATCTGATCCAGTAGAATTTTTTTTCGAAATTCAATCCGATCCGGTTCTGAATTGCAGAATCCGCTTGGACCGCGATCCGGAAACCGGATCATGTTCAACACTGGCTTGAAGCTGTTTGATTCAAAAAAGTTGCACTGGAAAGATCTAAGATTGTATTGATATCTCTGAATTATAGCATCAGTGGCTTTTCAAGTGCCAAGTTATATAGACAGCTATTTCTCAAAGTAGGCCTATGGACTGGAACCGAAATACTCGTCGATTTTTACTACTTCGGAATAAAAAATTTAACTGCAATGTAAGTGGAAAAGTATTTCCCACAGGCATTGATTTTTTCCTACGATGAAAATAGTTACTGTCCAATTACGATTTCATACCAGTCAGTGTTTTTGTGTTGTTTCTAATGCATTATCAAAATCATTCAACGGCATTAAAAAAGAAACCTCTAAACACGGACCACAGCAGGGGAAAAATTAAGTGTTTTTGAAGTGAGAGACTCACTGTATTCTTTTCTATATTTAGAATAGCAACGCTCACAACTAAGTTTGAAAAAACATATTGTGAACCACAAGCAACCACAACAGTTAAGGTTCGTCAAATCTAATCGAGCACAACACCTGAAAATCAATAGGTCTACAAGTCATAGTCTAACAGTCAGCAATAAAAAGTTTCTTTGGTGTAACACAGGAGTCTCCAAACTACGGCCCGCTGGCCAAATTCGACCCGCAAAGCCATTTCCTCAATAATGAAAAAATAATGTATTTACGAAAAATTAGTTGATTTGGTAAAATGTAACATATGCGGAAACAATCACATTACGTATGATGTCCGGCCCTTGAACTGTTGTGTAATAACTTATATGGCCCTCGGATAAAGACGTTTGGAAACCTCTGGCGCAAGAGAACGACGGAAACAACCACATACATTTATTTGATGATGCATTAGACTTTATATTGAAATCTAAGCAAAGCTTTCAAGACTTATGCAATTGATCTACAAGTCAATAGGTCTACAAGCCACAGTCTAGGATTCAGCAGTAAAAGCAACCACATACAGTATATTCCTTTAATGCGGCATTAGACCTTATATTGAAATTTAACATAATTCAGCACTTATCCAATCAATCAGATAATATTTTCAGACAGTCCATCAGGCGTTACGGGGTAGGGCTGTCTTGTAAAGACATCGGGAGCAGCGTGTTTGCGGGAATAGCCATGTAGTAAAATTTACTACATATTAGTCTTAGCAATGCGGTGAGACACCAAATACGATGCTCTTAGTGCATTTGAATCTGTTGATAAAGCAGCCCTCAACAATCGTTTTTCACCTTCGTGATCACGTTTCCTTCTTTCAAAAAACTGCAAAGGTTTATCTTTTAATTCGGGGTGCTTAGTCTTCATGTGCCGAAGTAGATTGAAGGCTTCATTGCCTCGTTTGATAACTTGCTGTTGAAAATTAGGTAAAGCGGGCAAGGTGCTTCGGAATCACCAGTTGAAATAAATCCATATTCTAAGTATCACTCATTATATTGGCGATTGAAAGAAGCTTTCCTTTTTTTGTGGTTGTATGCCCCTCATGCTCGACGTCAGATTCTTCAAATGGTGTTGACCCATTTCCAAAAAAACTCAGCATTGATGTTTGTTTTGCACTCATTTTTATCGGACTAAAAATTTAAATGCTAATCCCTGTTAAATCTGTAATAAAGAAGGAATTCAAATGAAGCATCGAAGCATCGAACTTGCACCAATCACAAAGGAGAGGGAGTGGCGGCAAAACAGCTGAATTGCGAAACAAAAGACGATTGCAAAATGATTATTGCAAGACAAAATAATTTTTGGATGGGGTTGATTGTGGAGTTATTTCTGACAAGCAAACTCGTAAGTCAGAGTTTACGGCGAGTCTGAATCTGTATTTTGTCTTCATATTTGTAAGAGCCGAAAATGCTGTCTCGCACATGTAGGTAGTGGTAAAAGGAAATAAAATTTTAATTGCGTTTGTGAGAGCATTGGATATTCGTCCTTAACACTCAACCACAAAGATGAAAGAGCTGTTTCATTGAAGCTTAAGCCAAATCTGACAAACTTGCCTGCATTCAGAAGCACATGTTTCCAAAACATGACTTCTCAAGCATATCATTGAGAAACTAATAAATGAAGAAACACGAGAACTGCTAGGCTGTCTTCAAAATTAGCAGATACTTCACAGCAAATTTACTCCGACGGTATAATTACAAAATTGAACTGTCTGATAACTTCGCTTTTTTCGTAACTTCGCCTCACAACAAAATGGTCACTCGTTTATCGCTGCTTCAGTAAATTTGGGAGTGATTTTAGCAATGCNCAAATCCTNTGTTTTTACACTCTAAAAATAATGATTCAATATTCAATCAAAATTATTCAATATTGAATCAAATNTTGAATAAACCGCGACTCAAGTCTAACATACTCAAGTTTGATTCATGGTTGCTCAAGNGAATTGATTCAATCGTAGGTTCACTCAAGTTTTATTTAAATAAAGATCTACTCAAAACTGAGTAATTACACCTGTTGAATGATCTTTGATTCGATACTTTTTTTATGCTTTGTCTTACGTGAAGCTATCAGCTCGGAACGCGTAGACGGCCAGACGTCACGCTGACTGCACATTGGCTGTAATTATCAGAAAGAATAGCGGCTGCAGTTCTTCACCAACCTGCTGCTTTGTCACATTCTCTCAAGTTTATTGAAACGTCATGTAATTAATGGGCGCAATTGCAAGCACCTGCACAGCACGAAATGAATATGCTGGACTGTTCTTCCTGCACTGACGATCGTTATCAATCGTATACATACTTTCTTAACTCAATCAACCGAGCATGGGTCTACTCGTAATAGGCCTAACATTTTAAACCGTGAAAGTTTAAGCTAGCCTAAACCAGATGCGATAACTTCCATGCAAAACAATTAACAATCAGAGATAGCTTTACTAAAGCAATGAAGTCACTTGCCCATAGGCCCGTAACCGCAGGGTGGACGAATCCCCCTCTGGAAAAATATGTTGGACATAGTTTAAAACTATTGAACATAGTTTAAAAATGTTGGGCCCCTCTCAGAAAACTCTTCGCCCTGCCTAGTGCCCCAAGCTGGTTGCGGGCCTGCTTGCCCATGCCTAGCCTGTAACAGGCCTACCAGTTGTCAATGTCTTACCCAATTAGTTTAGTCTAAGCTGTTGCTTTATCTCAGTTTCATTCAGTTGCGTTTACGCAATTGTTACAGACTTCACGCCATTGTTACGATTCCCAAGTGATTGAGCAATTGCACATTAGTTCTCTCTTTTTCATAAAACGTCCGAAAGTAATAGCGTCTAACGTTACAAAATGTTTCAAAGCATTTAACCTGGACATTGATACGGCCCGGTAACGAACTCCTCACGGACCGGCACCAGGCCGCGGCCCGGTGGTTGCTGACCACTGTAGTAAATAACAAAGGTTGCACCACTCAGACACTGCTACCTCTTTCAAACTTCAGAATGTAAACTGTGTTCGCGCAAAATTACGTTCAGGACAAGCCTTCAGGGAAACATATTCCCATGTTGAAATCAGTGACTGAAGAGAGATATAAACTGTTGATATACCTGCTGCATATAGAGGGAAAAGATGACGTTAAATGATCCCTTTTCTTCACAACTTTCATCAATGCCTTGAGGAATGCATTTTTGCGCCGCATCGAGGAGGTGCTCTGGTAAACTGAAATTCCCAGATGGTGAAAAATATTTCTCTTTGAGTCGACCAAACAATTCAACGGAAACGTGAGATCGCCGTTTAATATTCTGAAAACTAAATAAAGAGACCTTCAGAAAGAAGCTAAGGTTATGATAATTTAACGTCACATTATCAAATTGATCATATTGCATAAAGTGGATATAGTGGAGCATGTAGTGGAGCAACATCAAAAAATAATCATCTTCCCCGTGCGGTGAATTGGTGCTGACTGTTGTCGACTACAAGGAGAGTAAATTAAAGGCATCAACTTAAATTAAAGGCATCAACTTAAAATTAAAGGCATCAACTTAAAATTAAAGGCATAAGCAATTTTCCAATCTCGCGTGAGTAGAAATTACAAATGAAACGCTGACAACTCTACACATTTTTAATGTTTTTACTTTTGGTAACCATTCCATCAAATATAACTCTCTTTGTGATATTTCCTTGCACGGCTTTTAATTTAAAACGAAAATATGCATTGAACAACCTTCTAGAACAATGTATTCTCCCTGTATTTTGCGAGAAGTGCTTTTTTTAATAATACTGTAATTACGGATGTTTTATAAACCTACATTTATCCTAATTTTAGCAACGCAATCATAAAAGCTGAAAGTTTCACCCAGAAATTGAAAGAGCATTTAATGAATGGTAAATGTTTGAGAACATAATGAATAAAACTGTACACTCTTAATTTTCTGCAAAAAACTTTCAGCGGAGTTGCTTGTTTGAAATCTTATTCAGTGTCTTGGTATGAAATTCGACTAAACTTTTCAGTTGAAAGTAAATACAAAACAGCTTGGAAGCTGAAACTTCAGCATACGTTTAGAATCTTGATGCATCGTAAGTTTGAGCTGTCACAACTCACTCTGAAACAAGTTATAAACAACTTGAACTGTAAAAATGTCTTGACCTCATACACCCACGGATAAAAATTTAGTTTTTACTGAATGAGTTGACACAGCTATTGCCTATTTCCATATATGAATTGGGCTACAGCAAGGACCGCAAACACATGGCCCGCGGGCAGTATGTGGCCGGTGAGGACATTTTGTGAGACCCGCGATGTTTTTTGGGAATTTTTATATAATAAACATTTAAGTTATTTAGTTGATTCACAGGTGTTTTAAAAGTGCGACACGGTCAGCTAGTGAACAAGTTCCTTTCAAAACGAATGTAGAGACGGCTAGAAATGATTTGCCTATAACTCACGATACGTTTCGCCGGAAATATGATGTAAAAGCAGTTACTTGTAAGATTGAAGATTTGAGGTACCGCCATTGCTGCTTCAACGTCATAATACGGCCCAGGGTTACTTTGTAGCTCCTAATTTGCCCTCCGAGCACTTAGAGTTTGAGACCCCTTGGCTACAGTGCGTTCAAGTGAGTACTCTCCACAAGGGAGTAAGCAAGTAATCGATCAGCAAATTTCTAGTAGGAAATCGATTTCACATAAAACTGTGCATCCTCAGTCCTACTGTAAAAGCTGCAAACAATGCTTAAGGGTAAAAAGTTGAAAAGCTAAAGCAGTGGTTTTCAACCTTTATTGTACCGCAACCAACTTAGCAACGCGCCATAACACAACGACCTCCATCTAAAACTCGAATAAAGCAAATGTAATACAGCTGTTTCTATAAAATATCTACTCGCGATCCCTCCAAAAATGGTTCATGACCTCTCAGGGGGTCGCGACCCCAGTTTAAAAACTACTGGGATAAAGTAAGAGCAAAGAAAGCAAACAAACTCAAGAATAATGTGAATAAATCAGAACTCAAGCTGCGACAAATAAAAGCTGGAAAATAAGTCTTTCATTGGAACATGGAAACTATCTGACGCCAATGCTCGAGCAACTCAGTAGACCTGCTAATGCCTGAAATAACACGCTTGAAACAACAGGCTTCAGAATGATCATGAGAACACAGTCGACGTAACAGAAACTCTCACACTGCAAATCCTGTATAACAAAAAAGCAGTAGTAAGAGACGGGATACTTACAATTGCTCCACATCCAACCAAAAGTAATACAGTTTTATACCGTGCCTTGTTTTTTCAAGAAACAAACGAAATCTTCTCATCGCCGATACTCGGCCGAAGCATTTACGCAGTAACCAGCGAAGTGCCGTACGCAACCTATCCAAGTCTAGAAATAACGTCTGTGTGTATAAACGAATGAATACAGATGCCAAAGTCACAAAGATTCACATTTTCAATTGGTGATACAACTTGATAACAAAACCGTAGTTGTTATTGGAAAGATCATGGCATCGGTTTCTCAATAAATAAATAATATTTTAACTGATGCTTTTAACAAAGGCGATTATGTCCTTCATTCTGATCTTGCTTTTGTAATTGATATTTGGTACAATAACGTAAAAACCAATGATGTGAATAGAACGGACAGTAGCGGCTTTCCTGCCCATCTGCCTGCTTCGAAAGTTGCGTTAAGTGAAGGGTAACGTGTCTACGAGCTTGTTCTAAAATCAGCAAAATCACTCAAAAATCCCATAATTTTGAAAGTTTCTTCCCACATAGCAAAGTTTAAATTTGAAATAATATAAAAATATTCATCATTTACTTTGTTGTATTTACTGAAGTACCCGTTTGACACCTGCTTTTATTGTACTGTATTTGAAAATACTCTCTTGTGAGGAAACAAAACAAAGAAATTAGTCCTTTATTTTGTAATAGTGTTAAATGACTGCTTTTAGGGGTATCACAGTAAAAGGTGCACCAGAATTTGTGTAAATAATAGGTTCAAAAAATTATATAGCCTGCAGTTATTTTTTGTGTTTGAAAAGATTTTGACATGGGAACTGCGCGCTGAATACCTTTGGAAAAACCATTGCCCTTCTATGTATCAAGTCTTGTTGTTCTAAGCGTATAGTGTGATGATTTGTTGAATTACAAGAGGGTTGTTGAATTAACTAGTAGTTCAACAAATACAGTTTTTTTTAATTGATTAGGAGTGTTATTCCTATTGCTGCGTCATCTCAGCTATTGCTGCGTCATCTCAGCTATTGCTGCGTCATCTCAGCTATTGCTGCGTCATCTCAACTGTTGCTGCGTCATCTCAACTGTTGCTGCGTCATCTCTAGAGCTCTTTTCTGCTTAAGATTGAGTTACGTTTGAAGAAACTATCAATTTTGCAATGAAGCAGTCTTATATTTTTTCAATACAACTGTTTTCAAAAAGTGGAGGAAAAACCTTCTCTCACACGTGTAGCTGCTTGCAAAAGTTTAGTTCAGAAAGTGTGCTTAGCTTTGCTGTCAAGTCTAACCACATGGCAAGAGTAAAATACGGGGAAGAGGAATAAGTTTGAACATACGTTGAGCATCACCACTTTTTTATTTTTAAAACTTCACGGTAACGTGTCCTCATATTAAGATACTTTGAAAGATACTTTTAGCCATTTAGATTGATCAAAGTTAAATAAGTTTGGAAAAATGTAGCACATCATCTTTGATAGAAGCAGGCATAGGTGTAGGAGCAGACAATATTTTGGGTTATGCAATGAGTTTTTTGCCCGAATTTCCCCAAATTCGCGCGAAAAATCTCAAAAACAAACTTTCTCCCTACAAATTTTCTGTAGCTGTTAGCATGCCTACATTATGTTTTCCTCTATCATTTTGCTATAGACTTGAAAATAAAAAAATTTATACTTGAAATTTGGTTCAATTTGGTTCCTGAAATTTGGTAACCCAACTGAAGGAAGTACGCTAAGTTGTGCAAGATCATTTCCAGAAGCTGCCTCAGTATTTTGAGCATCTGCCTCACTGTTCTGAGGTATGGCAGTCCATTCACATTCCAGCTGTTGCTGTCAACAAGAAACCTTACTCGTTGCTGAGGATGTATATGCAACATGCAACAAACTGTATGGCAAGATGTGGTCATCCAAACACTACTAACATTAAAAACACAGCTTTTTCTGTACTTGTCTGGCATGGACTCTACTAATATGAACCAGGTGCCCTGCAGCATACTCGGCTCCCATAGTACACAAAAGCACGTGAATGAATTGCTTTTTTTGCCCAAACTTTTAAGTGAATCAGTTACTCATAAATTCTCACATACTAGAACATGAAATTACTCGAAACGGTTTGTTGGTTTTATATTTAATGTGGTTTCTATGACACAGTGAACTTTTATCCATACACTCATTAACAAAGAAATATAATTTTTTAAGTGTTGTTAAAAAATGTCCAAACTTCTTTGACAATTTTTTGAGATATTGCTCAAATTTTCAACAAACCAAAAAATGATGCACCCCCTGCTCCCCCACCTCCTGTACCACTGGAAGCAGGCCACGTGTGCACAAAAAAACTTTGCTTTATCTGTCCATATTCTCGACTCCTTCTCCTTATACCATAGATTCCCAATCTTATTTAAAGTTGCCGCCCCTTTGTAAAAATAAAGTGACATTTGCACCTTCGTTAAAAAAAACGTAAAAATCACAAATGCAGTCCGATTTTGCAGCATCTTTGTTTTCAAAATAACTACTCATAAAACCCAGTGCAAACACAACAGAAAACACGCAGTTGTACTGCTTAACTTTTATAACTTACTGCTCATTAGAAACGAACCTAGTGATTGTTTGTTGCTACTTCTCTGAAAATAACCGCTCATACCTTGGTACTAGAGATGTCACGGGCTCACATTTTTATAACCCCACACTTTTATGACCTGGACCGATCCATAGAGTTCACATTTTTATGACCCGGACCGACCCATACCCATCACAACAAACCCGTAACCCAACCCATACCTGTAACACCTAAATTTTGGCCCGTACCCAGCCAGCCCCATAAAGAAGGCAGTATCTATTTTGCCTCATGAGGCAAAAGCACTGCTGTGTCTAATTTGCCTCATGAAGCAAAGCACTATTTTGCCATTATACTCGTACAGGCCTCCATTAGAAAAGCTTTGGCAAATTGAGTGTGTATAAATCGAAATTCTTTGAAAATTTCAATTATTTAAAAAATACTCTTTGAACTTGATCTTCTATAGGTAAAAGCCATTTGTTTCAAAATTCGGTTTTGTAGCTCTTGTACTGGTTGAAGAACAGTTTTGTAGGCTCCTCCCAATCAATTATACAGTAGCCTACTGTAAATGCGAACTAATCTCTATTGCACTTTCAATGATTCAGTTTCGGATAACCTAGCTTCCTAAAGCTTCTGAGCAAACTACAAACTAATACTACCACAACCACACTACCAAAGAGCGTAAGTCCACAGCCCAACAAATACACAAAATACTTTGTGCCTTGTTCGCTCGCATCACACCTCACAAAGCTCAGAAAAACTCTTAATGTTTGACACACATTCCATTAATGGGTGATGATGGTAAAGACAACTCACGTTAATATTGAAAAAAAAATTCAACATCCCGGTAAGTGCTTCAAAAAAGTGAGCGGACCATAGCGGTACCAGTCCCGTCGCTACGGGGGGCTTTGGTGGGATAAGACCCACAAACAATGCACCAAGCCCCCCCAAATTGAAATATAAAACACTATGAATCATTGGAGTTTGTCAATTTTCACAATGTCAAGCCCCCCTGCACAAACGTAAAGCCCTCTGTTAAAGACTTTCTGGCGACAGTTTCCAGCGGTACCCAAGAAAGAATAAAAGTGTTTGGGTGGTTAACCGACCCATGAAAACATCCCGTTAACCGCCATTTTACCGGTCCATGCCATCTCTACTTGGCCCACAATTACTGAGAGACACATGCAAGTGGTTCCAGGTGTTCAAACACTTCCGCTTCAGATATTTGCTTTTCAAATGAAGTAGAGAGAAATCTCCAGATTCGCACAAATATGTTGTTGTAGAGGGCATTAGAATAGATAGGGCTTTTATACTTAATTTATAGAAACTTCGCATGGTTGAACACCAAAAACCGAGTTCAGTAGCATCAAACAACATTTGCGCCAAAGTTGCGCTATAATAATTTAAGCGTCACAATGCGCTTACAAACGCATCACACGCATTTAGCAATTTAATTGTTAAATTAGTAACGTTAGCTGGAATGATTAGGCTGGTTCTTTTGAGTGATAGGACTTTGCGAGCTTTCACAGACTTCCTTTCTTTTGAAAAAATGTACATTCAAGAACTTACAAACTCTCAACCTCTAAAATCGCATTTTGGACCCCAAAATATCTTGTTTCGGACCCCAGAGGTCCAGGAACCCCCAGTTGGGAACCGATGCCTTATACCGTGTTTCTAGTTCATTGTGGTATAAGGCATATGAGTTTGTGCAACACAACTTCTTCATTTGCTTTCTTCATGGCTTTCAATTGCTAATTTTAGGGACGTAATGAGACAAAAATATATATGTTAAGCCTGTAAACCCCCAAGCAAGAAATGATGTGTTTCTACCTACCTGTTTGTTTCATCGTATCTCTGTCCTCTTTCAGGAAATCATAGCATGTCAGTTGCGATGTCAGGTTAAACTCCGAGAATAGACGGCAACGGATGAATAACTGAAAACGTTTCCGCCACAACCAGATAAACATGCCTTTGCGGTTGAACACCTGAATCATTAAAGCAACGCACTGATAGTACTTGAGGTAATAATCCTAAATTTTGCCGAAAACATATCTACATTTAAATGTTTTCACCCAAACCGTTTTTGCACTTTCAGGTATCGAAGCAAAAAGCTAGTCCGGTTTCAAGCAAAATTTCTGACTTGCGAAATTTCTGACTTCACATCATGTACGCATGCACAGAGCAATATTCTACATACCAATACGCTGATAAAACTGGTTATTAGAGCTTGGGAATTCGTGTTTAGGTAATGTGTCGGGTTATGGTTTGGGTTAGGGTGAAAAAAGAAAAATAATTGAGGTCAACGACTAAGTCCGAAAATTTTCAGTGGTTAAAGTTTTTCCCGTGCTATAGCTTGTTGTGGGTACCTGACATCTAACCAAAATGTTATAATTTGCACAACACACATCAAAAAAGTAATTGCCAGACCTTATTTCTTTATTATGAGAAGAAAAACAATTGAAAAACAATATCAGGTCAGAAATTTCGCAGAGGTCAGAAATTTCGCTTGACACCGGCTTTTCCCAGTTGTCGAGGTTACATTCTTGGCACAAAACCAAGTCTCTACTTGCAACTGGTACTGAAGTGCCATTGGCCTACTTAGATTACACACCAATGTTTTGTTTTCTATTGTCTATACACCACTTATTTTTTATTCCTCAATGGAAAACGTAAAGTAGTTGCTAGGCAACAACTGGCAAATTGAATAGAAAACCTAATAAGACCACAAGACAATTGTGAGAAAATTACCAAAATATTCTATTTGAATAACAGCTAAGAGGATTGTATTTGATATGCTCTGTATCAGGGGTGGACAGCCCGCGGCCGTGCACATGATTCATCATCATGAAGGTCCATTACCTATACCAGGCATAAGGGGTAATGTGCAGGCAGTCTTCCAACTTTTTCTATCACTGGGAAGCCGCAAGTCTCCTGCAGTATTTAAATTCAGCCAAGCCATGAATTGGTCCAGGTACATTTTTCTGAGACATCCTCGTGCATTCTTGCCACAAATTTTTCCACAAATAGCCAAATGTTTTACTTGTTTTGACCTGATAATGTGTCCAAAAAATTCAAATTACCGTGTTTTTATTGTTTTTTTTTATTGTTTTACAGTAGTTCCCAAGCGCCCTCCCGCAAGAAGTCCTAGATGTGCCGCAACGCCATCTTCCAAACTGAATTTGATATCTTATGTGTAATGTGCGAAACCACCCATTATCCTAAATGGCAGTTTTCCGGGTGGCAGTTGTCCTATGTGCCAATTGTCCGGGTGGCAGTTGTCTTACGTTGCAGTTGTCGTAGGTAGCAGTTGTCCTAGGTGGCAGTTGTATGGGTGTAGTTGTGCAGGTGGCAGTTGTCCTAAGTGGCAGTTGTCTGGGTGGCAGTTGTCGCAGATGGCAGTTGTCCGGGTTACAGTTATTCTGTGGCAGTTGTCCTAGGTGGCTCTTGTCCTAAGTGGCAGTGTCGCAGGTAGCAGTTGTCCGGGTGGCAGTTGTCTTACGTTGCAGTTGTTGTAGGTAGCAGTTGTCCTAGGTGGCAGTTGTCGCAGATGGCAGTTGTCCGGGTTACAGTTATTCTGTGGCAATTGTCCTAGGTGGCTCTTGTCCTAAGTGGCAGTTGTCCTGGGTGGCAGTTGTTGCAGTTGGCAGTTGGCAGTTGTCCGGGTGGCTGTTGTCCGGATACCATGTGCATAAGAACTACAAAGATTCTATTAAGGTTCTATTTGAACAGGGGGTGGGGGTACTTCCCAGAAAGCAAACTATATACTCTGTGAAAAACATATAGGCTATTATGCTATTCTATGCTGTTAAATAATTACTTTCGATAGAAACTTTACTACAGTAAAATAGAGTTTAATCAATTAAAATAAATTTTTGGTTAAGATCCTGTTTACATGAAAAGGCTACATCTTCGCTAGCTTCCTTTTACTCACATATCCGGTTTTGGGAAGGTCAGGATGAAGCAGGAATTCTTGAGAATTCTTGTTGTAAACTGCAAGTTGCGTAAAGGCCTGTAATGATCAAATGTTTCACTCGTATTTCATGTAAGTAAATTGTGGCGCCAGCAGAAGTTTTACCAGTAAAAATCCGTAGCCCCAATAAAAGTTTTTAACGAAACTCAGGTGCAGGGCTGTTTTTTAATTATATATAGGAATTAACGTATGCATTTGAAATTATTGACAATCAAATACCAGTTGTGCTTTCAACGTGATCGTGTGTTCACATCGTGATGTGATGGATCATAACCGTAAAATGTTACCGAGTGGTCTGGCATTAGCTGAACAGCTTTCTTGGGTTACAAACACCTGGCCAAATACTTTCATGAAGTATAAAAAACATATGCATTAAGCTAAGAACAGTAGTAATTTGATGTCTTCGTATTGATAGCACTTTTCTTTGGGTAAAGTATTTTTGACAAAAACCTATTGAAATCATTTAAATGGGATCTAGAGTTGTGCTTCTTTTCATTTAGATGTGTTTAGGTGTTGGTAGTTTTTTTAACTTTCATGAATTGCACACAAAGCCATGAATGGCTATTTAGTAGTTGGCGAAATAATACTTTTTACAACATCATATTCTTTTCTGCAGAAAGGGATACTTTGGATAAACACCGATGAAAATCATCTCATTTATTGTTGAACTACAAACTTAACTTCATTAGGTATACTTGAAAAGCAAGACAGTGCTACGGCGATTTTGCAGTTATATCTAAACTCCTGTTTTAACTAACATCTTTTTTACTAAACCAAGCATTGCAAATTTTCAATATTTTTTTCAGAAGAAAACGGAAAAAAGTTTCCAGCAAGGCTGGAGTTTCTTTTCGATGGTTATACAATTTATCCTGTGCTTTCAAATAATGTAAAAAATAGCAAAAATAATAACAGACCTCTGTTGGCACTTCTTTCCAGAGAGTTTTCCACTGAACAAACAAACTTGATCAACGCGTTGCTCAAATTTTTGCAAATTATTTTAGTGCATTCTGTAGCAAGTTTCTGCCGCAATCTTTTCATAAATGCACAAGAAATGCAATTTCCTACAGTTATTCTGTGGGCCGTGCTTTTACTTCAGCGCAGCTAAGACCGGGTTTCTAGTGCTGGTCATCCATAGACAATAGAATGGGTGCTGCAAAATGTCTAAGCAAAACAACTCAAAAAATACTTTCGAAAACTTTTTTGCCTCTCCTGGAAATTCTGCCACTCTAGGTTATAGCTTCGAAAGCCTCTATGGGAAAGCCGGGCCTGAGCGCAGCGTGTCATTTCTTGTGAACTAATCCGAACGTTTAGCACCATTGCCTTACTTTAGTAAACTATTGTAAAAGATTGAAAAATCAAGCACAGCTTTACGTGTTACCCAAACATAAAACATATTTGATAGTTAGCGTATTCTGATCTACAAAGTAGTAAACCTCATCGATGGATTGCTTAACTTGATGATACCATTGTTCATTCATTAATTTTTCATATGTCTTTCATGAACAAATTTCCATAATGTTTGACAAGTAGAGTTTGAAGTACTCTTAGAAGGCATCTGACTCTCTTTCCCCACAACTGTTATAGTTATTCGTGTGCCAGCTAAATAAAAATATGTGGAAATAATCACCATGCACAAATGTCAGCTGTAAATACATCTTAAATAACAAATTGTTCGTGGTCAGCAAAAACTTGCTATCAAATTATATCAACCTGCTGTGTCAATGTCAAATGATATCAAAAAACAATTTTAATTTTCTCTGCTTGGGACAATCTATAGTGCTCACGATAATTAAATATTATTGTAGTTTTACAGTCATCACATTTTTCTAAAACTTACCGGCAGTGAGTTAAACTTGTTGAAAAAGTCAACGAAGCTTTCGTTTTGCAGAAGGTTTCGAAAGTTGTTGAATGAAGAGAATTCATCTGTATGCAGTACAAAAACCACACCTGTGACTTGTTCTATCAAGAAACGTAAAGCGCTAGGGTGATGCTTTCAATTCATAAAAATTACTCTGTGTGTTCATCGACGAACAATTAAACAATAGGTTTAAGTTGAAAAGTATATAGGTAAACCGACAAGGTGTTAGTAGGCTATAAAGGTAAACTAGTCGGCAGAGATGAACGTGGATTTAGATTTACATCCAGTTGGATTTTATTTTTTGATGGATTTGGATTTTGTAATTTCTGCTTAATCGGATTTGGATTTGATAATTTTATGTTGAAGTTCTTCGCAACTTTCGGTTAAGTTTCGGGACTGCAGATTATTGTATTCAAACTGTGAAGTTTGTTTCAGTGGAGTTTCTCCTTCGTGTTTGTAGTGTGCACGTCATTCATTCATTTTATGCCCGCTTTCCTCTGGGTAGGGTCGCGGAGCAGCAACCCTAGGAGGACTCGAAATACATCACGGTCAACAGCAATTTCAGATAGGTTTTCTGGCTCCACACCAAGACGGGACCGCGTTATTCTTGAATGGAAAATACAGTAATACAACATATATTTCTAAAATTTGACCAGAGTAAAAAAAACAGATTTTCAATAAAAAACTCAGAACCCCAGATAAAACAGAAAAACTCTAGATATAGTGAAAAAAATGTGACAAGACGGCCTATTGATGCAAGTATCCAGCGAGTATATTTACTAGGCTTTAAAGAACTGAGTTTCAACATACTAGAGACCAGAAAATAGTCAT
>JGI24158J21664_10002567_pt1 | contig 22186 bp, 14 predicted proteins | sample Ectturendosymbi3_FD_21664 | JGI IMG/M metagenome (IMG submission 21664)
GTGCCAAGCAATTTGGATGTAATAAGCGGTTGGTTGCATTAACCGAGGATGTATTAAGCGGTTTCCACTGTATCCTTGTAGCCACTGACGGCTCCTTTGATCCTGCCACCAACAGAGCAGGGTGGGGTTTTGCCATTTTCAGCAATGGTGAACTTATCCAACAGTAGCTGGAGCACACCAGGTGCTTACGAGCAGCACCAGGATGGAGTTGGAAGCTGTCAGGAATGCCTTGAAGGCAGTCAAGGATATTAAATCCCCACCTACAATCATTGTTGCCACAGACCCCATGGCCATTCTTTGCAAGATCCAGTCAGGATACCTTCCAGGTGAATGGTTCGACCTCCGTGGCGCTCACCCAACCACCAAGGTGATATGGGTCTTTGTACCAGGCCACTCTGGAGTCACCTGCAATGAGACTGCTGACATGTTGGCTTCGAGCTGCTCCAACTTCACTCCACTCAACTTGTTCCCTTCTGACCTAAAGCTGATGGGAACAAAGTCATGGAAAGATCAGCTCACCACATCCATCCAATCTTGGGAAGAAGGACGCCGCCTCATCTTCCTGGGTATCTCACTTGGATCACCACTCTTCAGCACCAGGGCAAGACGTGCCAAAGCAATCCACAACCAACTGCTCTCTGACATTTCCTACTCCACTCTTTTGATGCTTTTGGGGGGCGTGTGGATGGTGAGAGGATCAGTGCAGTAACACATCCTCAGTGAACCCTCTTTGCCAAAGCAAAGCAATCATTTTATATGCTCAAATGTCAACCAAGAGACTCACCGTTGAGGTATTTGTCTGACCTCCTTTGGGTGTATAAGCTGACCTTGCACGACCAGAAGCAGTTGTTACAGCTGAGTCGCATTTAGCTGTAAAAAAAGAAATCTAGAAAAGGAATTTGATCACCACATTTTCTCAAAATATCCAGTAAAGGTAAGTGTATTTTCATTCAGCTCTTGATTCATTACTATTAATTGGAGAAAGTTTTCATTACTATCAATTGGAGAAAGTTAGAACAAGCTTTTCAAAAATCATATTTAAAATTTTTCCACTGTCTTGAAACAGCACTGATAGCCCTTAGACCAGTGGTTCCCAACCTTTTCAGTGTCGTGGACCCTTTTGACAATTTGGCTAAAAGCTGTGGACCCTCTAATAAAATCAACGTACAAGTGGTCTCTACTAGATAAGGTTATCACTTGTCATCCCTTTGGTGTGCCAAGAATCATGAAAGTTTGGTGGAAATTATATATTTCATGACAACCAAACTGTCTAATGCAGGGGTGGGCAATGATTTTTGACGGAGGGCCACATTGAAAACTTCATTGATACCGGGGCCCACATATATTAGGCTACATTTGCATACTTAAGTTACAATTTACATTTTAAAATATGAATTAATGATAATATTATTATAATTTGTATTGTTTTATTTCACATTGAAAAATGCGGTTTCGAATGAAACACATGGAACAAAATCTTGAGAATTCTAATCTAATCGATAAAATTACTGTTCTTAGACTCGAAATATGTACTATCCAGGGGTGGATCCAGTGAGTAAAGTTAAGGGGGGGGGGCAATTTTAGTAATATTTGGTAGTCAAGTCTCAATACGGGTTCAATACTATCTGTGAGATGAAGCATACTTTACAGCAATGCTGTGACAAAACAATTGTTGGCAGAATGGTCTTGTATTGCGAAAGCTGTTTTACGAATTGTACAAAATCATGGTGAATCAAGTTACTGCCTTAGGTTTTAGGGGAGAAATCACTCCCTGCCTGCCTTCAAAAAACTATACACGTTTGATTTTGAGACGTTTCGGATTATTTTAATCCGTCTTCATGGATTAAGAATAATCCGAAACGTCTCAAAATTAAACTAGTTTTTTGAAGGCTTTTTTAATGAAACTGTAAAGTCTATCCCAATTTTATGCTCCAAAACTTACATACCTTTGTTAAAGTGAATAACATAGTCATTCATGTGAATCAGATCTTTGTTGTCCTGTAGCCTGGATTCTAGAGTTCCACTTGATATCTCGTCTTTTTCAAGCTTGACCACCACACTGTGGGTAGTTTGTCATTTCCCTATTTTACTTTCATCTTATGCCTAAAAAGGTCATGGGCCCCCAAAAATCTTTCTGTGGACCCCTGAGGTCCATGGACCCCCAGTTGGGAACCACTGCCTTAGACCACAAGAAAACTATCCAACATGCTGTGGTTTCAATGGGTTCAATGTGCATATTGCTATCGATGGCTGCCGATCAAAAAGGTCTGAGATATTAAGCAATTCTTTCCTAGACCTATCTAATTGTAGAATTATCTTCACAACCACTTTCAAATGTGCCATAACAAACATCACTTCAAATAACCCTGTGGACCAATAGTATCTTTAAGGGGCACAGAAAACACAAGACCTGTTTTTTTCGGTCACAGACCAATTTTTTAATGAACAAAAAAATCAAGTCAACTTGGTCATAATGTCTGAAAATATAGGGTAATGAATACTGTTGTGGTAAGTTTTAATGCAACTGTAAAACAAATGACCAAAATGCGTCAACAAAAAAATGACTGAAATGTCTCAGTGAAAAAAAAACAGCTTAAGACCCTGGGGTAGTGAGCACCTGCAAATAAATTGCATTCAGTAATGCGGTTTCAATAACGTACACATTTGTTTTTGAAATATAACACTTCTCACATCGTGCTTTCAATGCCAATTTGGTGACGGGTTGTTTCAGTGATAGTGTTCTCACATGTTTTATATGAAAACAGTGTGTTTTTTAAATACTTCAAAGGTTAGATAAGTGTTTTGTTGTCATCCTGAGGGCCAGGGGCCAGTGTGTTTTCCTTTCTGGGATGTTTTTTCCACTTTGTGGAAAACTTTCAAAAAGACTCACAGTGAATGGTTTTGACTGCTTGATATAACAGAGAACCAAATTTTGTACACATGTGACTGATCCCAGTATTGGTGTTTGTGCCAATAAATGATGTACAAGATGCATTTGATGAACTTTCCACTGAGTGATCACAGGAATTAATCCCCATGTTAGGTTGGTTAGAGGATATTTGTCGGTTGACTACATAGGTGCGGATGTCGTCCTCCACAATTTCCACTGGAAATGTGGAATGTGTATCATCAGGTAATTCAAAACATAGATAGAACAAACAATCAGGTCGAGACATCCCATAGATGAGTACAGGTGGAACCCCAGACGAACCACCAAACCATCTGGAAGTCCACAGATAAGACTAAGGTGCGTGCAAAAAGGGTGTGATGCTTGTAATGAGCATTTTAGTAGCTGGAAATACCCCACCCAGCAAATTATCACATTATAGAATGGGCAATGAAAGGATTCTGCAAGGGGTTCAGGGACATGCCAATTATGATGTGACTGAATATCTGCATGGAATTGCCCAGTTTCGAAATGGACCAGTTCAATTTCTGATGTTTTTAGCTGGTATTTTTGTTACTGTGAACATGTAACGTGTGATTGTAATATGTAATGTGTGATTGTCAATATCACGTCGTATGTGATGTGTGTTGTGAAAATAAAAAAGTTAACAATGAAGAATGTTCTTATCAAAGGCTCTTATTAACTGATTTATTGCTGAAACGTCAATCGCCGAACTGTCCCATTCTGAGAAAAATTTACTAGATGCTGTTCCGTCTCTTTCAGTTCTACAAAAACTTTAAACAAATTTACCATCTTCTCATAATGGCACAGCAAATGAGCAAACATAATGAATAAGCAAAACTTAACTCACCCAGAATAAACAATTTTTCTGTCCTAAAATTTGTTTTGATTCCTNNAAGTCTTTAGTGCACATAATACAAACCTTCAAGTTCTTTTTTAGTACACAACACAAAACCTTCAAGTTCTCCTGCAGTGTCAATCAAAGTACATATATTTTACATCTTGTGCATAGTTCAAGTAAAAATATATCCAAGCGCAGTAACTTTGGTGCAGAAATTAAATGCGATATTCTTATTACTTGTGAACAAACTACACAGAAAAAAGAATCCTTTGATTTTTGTCCATGACAACTGAAGTTTTTGAGGTATCTGCTTTAGTAAGTTTACTTTCTATGATTACTACTTCACAAACGTCTTACATCTGTAATATTTGTAAGGATTCATAGAAGCTTGCTAATTGCTTGTGGAAGTACTATTCTACATTTTGTGGCACAAAAAGTGACAATCTATTCTAGGAGCAATTGACAAAATTGCCATTTAAAGCATGGACCACCCATAAAAATATTACTTGAAAGCCCTCAGTATTACATGTCAAAAGGTTTCTTCCATAAATACTTCTAAAACACATATACAGTAGCCAGTTTTGAGCATTGTGATGAACTACTGGTGTTTAAATTGACCATGCTTTTAGTAAAAAAAGGCAAAATATCTATTAAGATTAGTCAAAAGCCACATGATGAAGATAGAAGCAGCGTTGCCAGATTATGCTGACTTTTACTATTTGTGCTTATTTTGAAGAACTTGTGTGTTTATTTTTAGTTATGATGTGATACTAACATCTTACTGCATTTTTATTCTCAAACAGTTGCATTCGCGAAACTAAACTAACCATAATGAAATTGGAAGTGATTGCCCGTGAGATATAACAAGCACTCAATCAAACTGAGTGCTTTCATTTCTGCTTTGAACTCTTAGTTATTCTGCCATGCAAAGATGCAGTCAAGACCTAAACTTGGAGACCATGATTTGAGACTTCAAAAGTTGTGAATTGTAGCAAAATTTTTCTAAAAATTTTTGAAACAATGTCAGCATCACTTTGAACTTGAAATATTTTGGAATTTGTAGCATTTTTCTCACCTGCTTTTGTTGTTTCTTACCCGCAGACACAGCAGACAAAAAACACACTGAATTACACACGCTTCCAAAGCCATGTAGTTGTAGTAATAAAAGCCTCAAGGCAATAGGCTTGTGACTGAGACCTTTAGCCTTTGAGACAAAGATGAGCCCTGAAACCTTCGAGACAGAGACTGGCAAATATGGGTCTCGAGACTCATCTCAAGACCAAGTCTCAAGATTCCATCACTGCTCCCTTGTTTGAGTAAGACCTGAAGATGCCTGCCCAGCCAGTGAAACATGTATTCTGTTGACATTGAGTGTAGGATTCTTGGTTGTGATAGGTTCTTTTGATAAATCCTGTTACTTACATTACAGATTTCATGAAATACCTTGGTTTCATTGTGACATCACAAAACTTTATTCACATGCAATCTGCTGCATATGTTTATTGTTTAGTTACAATTTGCATTGATACATTTGAAGTTATATTTTTGGTTAAATACATCTTTGGAAAACAAGCTATTTTTCAGTCCAAGAAGATGGAAATCCTGTATGCTATATGCACATTACTTTCATTAAACTGTACGAAACTGTGTTTTATGGAACCAAACACAGTACTGCAACTTGTGAATCTATACACTTAAAGATTTTTCATAATTTACAAGTTATTTCCTAGTAAAACTCATGAAACATCATACATTGCAAATTTTGAAGGCATGAAGATAACAAGAAAAAATGAAAATGCTACAAATACATTTTACTTTAAATCCAGTTGAATTGAAACCACACTTACTTTTCAGATCATCTTCAGAATTTTCCTTTGTAATAATAGGATCTTTAAGCAAACGATCAACTTCTTCTATGCGTGATGAAATGGACTCCTTTGATTTTACTGCATGCGATAGCACAGGACCAACTGTGAGGCCATGCTGTTCCTTTCCAATCAAATTGCTGCCACTCCCTTTGCGATTACCATCACCAGACAAACTCAAAGAGTGCTTTCTATCAAACAAAGGAGAATCCCAAAGGCTCTCTTTGCCTTTTGATTTTACTCTATGAGCCTTGCTCTTTTCAACAGCAGTACAAGGTGCGGTTTTTTCCTCAGGAGGTGGCACAGATGTGGTTGAACTAACTTTAGATTTCTCTACTTCCAGTTTTGCTGCATGTTGTTTAATCCAAATGGGCTCATCAGTCTTGGTAGCTCTACCAGGCTCTTCCATTTTCAGAGAAGCAATGGATGCTTTTTTGAAAGTGTGAGTCTTTCCACCTACATGAATAGTCAATAAAGATACCTGAAACATTTCACGAAATCAGAAAAATCAGATTAACTAGGCCACACAATTCTACTTACAGACTAAACAAATCAGCTACATTCAGGCCTTAACACCATAACAAAATTTTACCTACATGATGCATATTTTATGAAAATTTATTTATTGGAATGCTAAAAAAGCAAAAGTGATATAGTTTGGGCAGTTACTGCAAAAACTGTGGTTGTAGCACATGATATAGACCTAATTCAGCAAGAAAATTTCAGCAGTGGCCTAGTACATTAAGTAAAAAATTTCGTTACCTACATGAACCACCTTCAACAAAAACTAGAAATTCATTTCATAATTGCAACATTTACAGTTTTCACAAATGCAGGCACTGTACAGAGTGATCACACCTTAATTATCTGGAATTAAACACCAGCCCTAGTTAAATTGTAAATTTGCATTTTCCAAACTTAAGACCAGTACTATTCTGCTTTATAGATATTAGGTCAGATTCTGAACTGCATCTTACTGCATAGTAGACAGCACTAATGCTGTCTGACCCACAACAGGCTGCAAAAATAAAGTCCATACAAGGTGGGTCAAGCTGACAACTTCTGAGAATTAAAAAGGAAGACATTTGAAATGCTATAGTAGCTACTGCTGTTTGAGTCTAAATACAAACACATTCTAATTACAACAAAAATGTTTGACAGTCCCTGCAGTTTACTCAGCAATTATAATACAAGGTACTGTGACATGAAGCCAACATGACATCCACTAATTTTTTTGCATTATTTGTGCTGTGGACATTGGTGGCAAGTTCAAGGTTGAATTGTGCGCTTTGCCTAGGCTGATGACCATAATGGTTATTCCCAAGGAATATTATAGCTATTCACTCTATAGCTGTGAATTGATCGCCAAGCCCAGTGGTTCTTAACCTTTTTTACATATCTTACCCTTTCATCAAACAAGATTACCAGATTTACCACCCCCAATACACTTAACGTTGCTCATTTATTAAATATACAAAACTAGCAAACTCTTACTTACAGTTTAGAATAATTCAAAAAAATTACATTTGCTGCAATTTATGGTTTAATGAATTTACCCCCCTTGGAAGATGAAATTTATGCCAGGTTAAGAATCACTGACCTAGCCTTTGAAGTGAAAGGTGAACATTGGTACTTGTGAGCTATTGTTGTCCTTAACACCTACGTTGCTGGGTGGATTTGCCCTTTAAAGGTACAAGTTGCCTAAATTGAGCAAGCCTTCGCAACTCCATAACTTTCCAGGCGATTGAGCTACCCTGAACGCAGATTCTAATATAATTGATTTTAATGTTCAATGTTTTCATGCCCATACAAAAATACAGAAAAAAAGAAATACACATAGCTGGAACTAACCAGCCAGCTTTGATAATAACACCTTGGCTCCTGGCTACGAATATATCGTACCTGGAAATCGGACTAAAATCTTGTCCTAACAACTGAATAGCTCATCTGCTGATGGTGCCAGAGAGCTGTTCAAACCCTTAAAAGATTTGGCAAGTCTTCTAGACTACAATGAAAAAAATTTTTTGGTTTTGGGTTTCAGGTTTTTTTGCGAGTGACATCATAAGTGAAGTAGGTTTTGGCCATTTTGGTTCATGTTAGCTGGCCCAGGGCCCAACCACTAAACCATGTATTTCACTGAAATTTTCATTGGAAACTAGGCTAGAATCTGAGCCTGTTGGGCCTTTGATTGACTTTCTAACATTTTTGGTTCTAGTTTCCAAGAAAAACTTCAGTGAAATACTACCACCTAACGGTTGGCGCCCAGGGCCAGGCGAAGTGGGCCAAGGTAGCCTAAAAGTCCTCCACTTATGACGTCACTCACAAAAAACCTGCACCCCCAAAGCAAAAAAATTTTCTTCAAGTGCAGACTAGAAGACTTGCCGTGTCTTTTGACGCTTTGACCAGGAGCGGAGATATTCCCATGCAAAGCCACGTGCGTTTTGGCGTTTTTTTTTCGAAAATCCCCAAAAGCAGCCGGACGCCAAAGTGTTAATGGGGTTGCAATATTGCCCAAAACATCTGAACATGTACTGTAATTGCTTGCATAAAAGGATTTACACTGCGGATGTTATCATCTGCTAAAAACAATAGCACTTCTTTCAAACAATTGATTCAAAACAAATTCAGCACTGTGACAGACACTTTTTAAAGATTTTGTTTGAGTCTTTCTTGTAAATCACGATTTTACCAAATACATGTGGATTGAGCTGAACAAACCACCTTTCACTTAGGAGTTCCACTAGTTCATGTAGTAGTATCAAAGTCATTGCATGGTTTTGTTTTGTCTGCTCTATGTTTACAAAGTCACAGAACATGCTCGTCACTTGATGCCAAAACCTTACAATACTTGTTTTTCACATTGGCACAATGATGACTTTTACTGGGTCTGTAGAGCATACAGGACTGGAGAAATTCCCACGCAAAGCAACATGCGTTTAGGCGTTTTTTTTCGAAAATCCCCGAAAGCAACTGGACGCCAAAGAGTTAAGTATGGGACTCAAAAATGACTGCCCAATCTAGTGATCAGATGCTTCCAAGTTCCAAGCTGGCAGAGGTGTTGAGCAATGGTTCGCAAAGGGATGTATGCCACGGTTAAAAATGAGAGACTAATTCCTGTGCTTTATACTGTACTGACATAGTCCTCAAACGTAATCTCACAGTACTCCGAGTAGAAAAATAGCACTGCCCTGTAATTAATAAGCCCACAATCACATTGGGAGACTATGGTACATGTTTGAAATTACATTTATGTCTGAATGTCCTACATGAAGATCTCAACCCTATCATAAATGAGAATAGAAATTTTATTTTGTGACTGAGCTGCAACGATACTTGATTTGGCATTATGAACATATAACCAGATATCCTTAACATACACCTTGTACAACGACTCAGCAGGACAGTAGTCACTGAATCAACTTTTATACTAATTCAGCTGACTGTTCCAATCAGGGTTGTATATGGTTGTGTCAAAACGGGTGCAGAAATATCAACTGATCAAAATGTGTTTGTCTACAGATTCTACCTGGAAAAACAAATCTGGCTCACATAAACAGTTAGCATTAAGAGGTTCTATAGAATGATGAGGAAAGCCCTTGAAAACAATGATATAAGAGGAAGACCTTTGCAATCAGTGAATTGTTTTCGATCTGTGAGTTTCCCAAATGCACAAAGAACATAGAAGAGGAGTAACAGGTGTTTGAAGCAGTGGTCACTTCAGCTGCCCAGGTATGTACAGCGGAAGAAGCACTTCATCATAATGGCAGCTAGCATGAACTAACTCACTGTTGTGAATGTTGAAATTAGGTGAAAAACTGCAATCCAAGCAAAGCAATTTACTTACAAGGCCAGGCTTCACATAACTGTGTCAAACCTTTTTCGCATTTGCAATATACAGAGGAATAGAAGTTTGCAACTTAGTGCCCAACCACGATACAAACCACGTTTGTATATGTCACTAAAGGTAAGAAGTTTTTAGTGACCTAAAAATAGATATCATGGTTAGCACTACAATTCTTCACTTTTTTCTGAGTACTGCTGTACACTTAGACAGCATTGGTGTCCAGGAAAATGACTTTTTTTCACACAAGTAGTTCTAGCTGGAAAATTCACTATTAATTGATTCTAATTCAATTTTTTCTCTTTCCAATATTTTAACGAATTGTTGCTTCATATTAAATTGTTATAACATAACAAATACAAAAATCTTGCTGTTTCAGAAACATTCAGTGTCATGGCAACCAGACAAAAAATAATTTATCAAAAAATTGATGAAGTTTTGTTAGTTCTAGACCAGTGGTTCTCAAAGTTTTTTTCACTTTCCCCCCATACAAACCAAAACACTGTCAATTCTTCCCCAACAAAGATCACAAATGATAATTGCAAAAATTTCGCGCTACCCACTGTGAAGAAACAATAGACGATTGTGAACCAAACAGACTCTTTTATTGCATCAGTCACTGCAGTTAAAGTCGCTTGTACCTGCAAGTTATGGTGATACCTACTTGACAGGCGCATGGTCAGCTTGATCATATAACTTGTTGGTAAACGCAGCTTCACCCTTACCACCGCTAACGGCAAATGGAAGAAGGTTAAGGAGCCTCAAGAATGGCGCTCCATAGGGATCCATCATGGCACCCTTCTCTTCTCAACGTCTACACCTCTGACTTGCCAACTAGCGTCTCCAGTAAGTATTTATTGCATATGCCAANGACCTAGCAGTCATGCATGCTGATGGAGACTGACAAACAGTGGAAGGTGTTCTAAGCAAAGACATGACAACCGTAGGTGAATACCTTCAGACCTGGAAGTTAAAGCTCAATAGTACAAAAGCAGTGTTGGCAGTCTTCCACCTCAACAACAATGAAGCTAAATGTGAGCTGAAAGTCTCTGAGTCCACATAGGCTACTCTGGAGTAACACTAGGCAGAACACCTACGTATCGCTGACATCTTGAGTCACTTCACGAAAAGTTGACATCACGAGTTGCGCTCTTGATGCGGCTTGCTGGCTCAGACTGGGGCACTGGAGCAACAACGTTGCGAACAGCCACCTGAGCCCTGGTCCATTCAACAGCAGGCTATAGGGCTCCAGTCTGGTGCCGCAATGCTTATACCCACCTCATTGACACTGCCGTCAATGACGCCTTGTGAATTGTGACCAGATGCCTGCGCCAGCGGACAACCTTCCTATTCTCGCAGGCATCCAACCTACGCTTTGTGAGCTTCGTGACAAAGGAGCCACACTGCCTATAGCATGTCATCCCCTGCAGGCTGGACATCTCCACTACTCAGCACTCACCTATCCATCGAGTGGGAATGCACGTCATCTTAACTCAAGTCACTCATTTGTACCCAATGCACAACAACTCATCAGTTCATCTAATGACAATAACAGAAGTGCAGCCCTCTGGGTGGATCGCCGATGGAATGCGGAAAGGTTCGCAAGCACTACGAGCCTCTGTACTTTCATCCACAACTCACCCTCCTGGAATGGACCACCAAGAACAGCATGCTGGGTCTGGCTCAACCGCCTCTGCAGCAGTGTCAGATGTTTCCGCTCCTGTTTGCACACATGTGTTGGAAGGGGGCAGGGGAGCCAAGGCTCTCCCTGTAATTTGAAATTTGACATTTTCCTATTAAATTTTTAGCAAAAAGAGGTCGCTTTCTTAGTTTTGGGTGGGTAAAATTAATTTTTACTATTTTTAACCCCCCAGGAAAATCTTTTTGCTACCCCTGAAAAAGTCCACTATTAGCCCCCACCCCACGAAGAAATCCTTTTGACATCCATATTTGCACAAATGGGTACGGCCGCTTGTGAGTCTGGTGCAGAAGATCAAACCGTTGACCATGTTGTCTTCCAATGTCTAATCCATCGACATTCCTATGGATTACACGGCCTCACAGTTCTGGATGATGAGACAATCGATTGGCTGTGCAACACCTGCCCCAAGATCCATGATGATAAACCAGCTTGATGATTTGTTCCAGGGGAGAAATGATAATTTGTTCCAGGGGGGAAATGATGATGATAAACCAGCTTGTGCTTACAGTGCCTACTGTAGATATTCCCATCTTAACCAACCTCGCCATGCAGGCTTTTATGTCTTGAATAAAATAATAATAAAAACTTAAGGTTTTTTCATCCACAGCTTTTCCTCCCCGATTCCCCCCTGGAACAAATTTCCTACCCGGGCTTAAAAATTCTTTTCTTGTTGAGCCAAGTGGCTCCCGTTTGAGAACCACTGTTCTAGACAGTAGCAGAATGATTGTCCAGTTTCATAATTTGCAGAATTTCAGCACATCCATCACGATTGTATCAGCATCTCAAGGTGGACTCAAGGTCACTATCCACAGATACTCTCATGAAGATTGTCTGTGGACTTACTACATTTCATATGCAATGCTAAAATTCAGCTTCTGGTAGTTTAAATGTTGTTCTAAATTGAGAGTCAATAATAAAAAAAATATTCATTTTACGATTGGACTAATGACAACAAAGTGTCAAAGGATCGCCATGAACAAATCTGATGACTGCAAAAAAGCACAAAATATTTGCAAAAATGCTGAAAGTCATACTTGGTGCATTCACAGACACAGGCTTTGGGATCCCATCTACATCAATTTCTACACTTTCTGTGGATGGAACTAGAGGAGAAGACCAACTGCTGGCAGCAATGCCTGAAACTGCAGGGATGTCTTCTGGCTTTGTCAAGTTCCGGATATCTGTAAAAGTATGAGCACAATAAATGTATATGCTGTATATACTTTAAATGAAATCACATTAGACGTTTTGAAATAATACTGCTTTCAGGAGCAGTAAAAATTAATTTGTCAAAGCATCAGATCATTCACCACAATTTTTCCAGCCGCTGTACCTTAATCAAAGCAGGGCAATATAGAGGATAAACTTAACCAGATCATGACATGAGAATAATTGGGCAGGTGAAACCACCTTTACAGTCGCATTTTCCACTAATCCACATTTTAATCCTGAAGTATTGGGAGTCAAAATAACGATGTAAAACTTTTAGTCACTGCTCCATTCATAAAGCTACCAGGAACTCTGCAGATTTTATCAAGCAAATAACTTCAAATTCTCATAGATAAGTCATGACAATGCCATGAGAAAAATTTTTTGAAATGCCACATGATCAGCAAAATAACAAGTTTGCTCAGTCCAGGGTTCGCTAACAGTTTGTTTCTTGAGTGTTATTCAAAGGAAGTCTAACGAAATGCAAGCAAAAGTAAGATTCATAAAGGAATTACATAAAGAGTTTTTTTCAAACATTTCACCATTACTTTTGGTTCAGCCGAATTATTTTGAAAATGTATATTTGAAGTTGTTTGAATCCAATTTTTATACAAAAAGTTTTTCTAGTGTTGTTTTTAGCGTTTCTGGTTCAGAAGTTATGGCCATTAAAACAAGTTTGGGTACAGAGATATTTTTGGCCATAATTTTTGAACCAGAAACGCTAGAAAGCATTACAAGGTCTCAGAAGATGTGGATTTTAGCCTAGTTTCCAATAAACTTGGGCAAAATACTTCCTCTTGTGGTTGGGGCCCAGGACCTGATAACTCCAGCCAAAAAAGAGTAAACCTACCTCACATCACGTCACCCACAAAAACCAAAAAAAAGTGACAATTTCTTTTCATTTCAAACTAGAAGACTCACTCAGTCTTTTGAGGGTTGAACAGCTCGCTAGGACAATCGACTGGCGAGTAATGGAGTTGCAAAGACTTTCCCAAAATGGGCAAATTATAACTTTTAAAGTGAGAATCGGTCCAGCACCTAAGATGTTAAATGTTGCTGCTTTTTAATTCATTGACTTAATGCACATACAAAACTAACAGATTTACCAACAAACCTCTTGAATTTATGGAGTCATCAGAAGCAATGCTGTCTACATCTGCATCGTCATCTGATAAATTATGTTTTCCAACTATAGTGAAGAGATCTCTGGATGGGACATTTTCAGCAGGTATTGCTTCGTGCTTTGTGTCTGCAAAAACATTCAACACATGGTCAGATCTTTTTAAAAAACATCACCAACTTTCAACATGGATAACTGTTGACTGTGAGATATGGAATTGAAGACTTAAAAATCGTATGAACCTCTTCTAAGTTGTGCTGCAGAAAGAAGCATCATCTCAACTTTAAGTTACTTTTACAAAGACGATGTAAGTGAGGAACATTTGCACAACAAAATCCAGCAAGTTTTGGCAAGCAACATTCCCACTCCAAATGCTATTGTGAAATTGTTTGCGTAAAACCGAACTTTAGCTAATTTATTACTGGGTTTAATGTGTTTCCTGCACATGCATTTTGCATTGCCTTGTACTACCTGCGAGGCAGAGCATACCTATAGCGCACTTTGTCGCATTAGAAGTTATCTCCAATCAACCATGACTCAACATAGGTTGAATTCTTGTTGTTAACAAAATATTCATTTCATTGTGACAGATGAACCTTATGTTGAAAGGTTGGTGGATTTTTGGATTTATAGGGCTTCAGTTTGCATAAACACTTTTAGGTAGCCTAATCATGTGTTTTCAACCTTTCCTGATTCGAGTTTATGGTGTGAACATGTTGTAAAAGTTTTGAAAAAATTTATGAATGATTGAATAATTGTGAGTCACCTGTAAAATTGACATTAGTGTGGGAGATGCTTTGGGATAGTTCAACTGACATTATTTTACCAAGCTAAGCAGATTTTGACATCACACTTTGTGACATCATGTATTTTGCATGCCTGTAGAAATTTTGAACTTAGTGCTTATATTTGTCAATTTATCATTATATGCAACATGTGACAATTACTTTCAAAAACACTTTAAATTAGCCATTGAAATGTAACAACAACAGGAATAATTGTTAAACTGTTATTTATAAAAAATTCGTGCAACTGTACCCTTAATATATTCAACTTCTACTTAGCAACATATCAGACTGTACAAAATAATTACATAAAATAGAAAACAAAAAATGAATTGATAAGTTACCACCTTCAATCAGGTAACATCAACACCACAGGTTCAATTTCAAGCAGTGAATTTCCACATTTAACTGATTAAACAGCTGCTTTGCTAAATAATTGGCCATACAGAACAAGAAAAGAAGTTCTAATGTCAGTACACAAACTTTTGTTATGTTCTTAAGGTCACTGTCTAAAGGAAAAGTACACAATAGCTTGAGACATAAACGTGTTCACAAATGCATTACACAGTCAAAAGCAGGCAGAAGAACAGTGGCCACAATTGCAGGAAACATTCAACAACTGATACAGATGATTATTATCTCATGCTGAATGGGCACGTTAAAGATAATATGCAATGCACAGCCCTGCAACAAGTTTGAATTTATGTCTCAACAGATGACCAGTGGTGTGCTGAACACTGCAGGATTTCAGAATTTAAAATATCAGGACGAAGGGATTTTTGGCACATCTAGAAGCAGTTTCATATCCCACATTTCTAGAAATATCTGTGTTTGGTGTCAAGCTACCAGATATCAGCAGAGTTAGGTAGCAAGCAAGTTGACAGATGTAGCGTAAAGCAGTAAACTTGCAGATATTTGTCTGATACATAAAATCACATTCTGGTTTAAAAATGCATAAAAAAGCTTAGCAAATTGGCTATGCAATAAACCAAATACATCTGTATTGTGCAATTTATACTGGCACACTGATATATTGGTTAAGCTCTAATCTTACTAACAAAAATACAAACATCAGTGGAAGTGAAATCAAGTAGGCAAATAACATCCAAAACTTAGGCAAAAGACTTATGTTCAAATAAAACCAGTGGGTTAATGTATTAACATTTGATGGCAAGATACTTCCTAATCATAGCAAAGCCCAAAATTTCTGGTTCATCAAAGTTTCTCAAAGCACTAAAGATGATACCTGATGTGCTTGTGTACCAGGCTTGGGTCAAAACAATGTTTTTTTGTTTTTTTTAACAAGAAATAAATGTTTGTTCTTTTTTAGAGTAAAATCACAAAAACTCTATTTCTGTATTGTTTTTATTGCATCATGCAATATTATTATTTTCATTAGTACACAATGATAACTTGTTATATACCTATTGTGTTATTGAAGATTTAAAAGGCAAAGAACTGTAACCTAGATCTTTGTTTTTGCAAAGTTTTGTTGGTCAGTCCATCCACTCTGGCATCAAAGTGGTAGAACTTGGCAAGCATGCAAACAGAGAAATGCCACTCACACAACTTCTGCAGTTTCATGTCAAGTTTATGTACATGTCATGCTAGTTCAGCATCTATACAGCATATTTTATCAAGAAATGGATTGGTATGGTCCAAATCAGAAACAGGTTGGGTGCAGAGAAGGCACGACTATTGGTCAAAATTATTTGATTTTACAGAGCTGAACAAGATAACCAGCAGAATTTGCTCAAACTATTCAAACGACAAAAAATTTATAGCTAACTGTACAAGTGTGCTGCTTATTTTGCTTTTTTTATTGTAGATTTCTTAAAGGAAAAATGAAGAGTGTGTTTTTGGTGGGATCTTTCATGTGTGTCAAAAAAACAGTAGTTTTTTTGGATCAGCTTTAACTACACCAACCCTGCTGTGTACTGCCGTGTTTGAGCACTTCTGTGTGTGTTCAATAAAACTGGTAATAAGGTCATACTAAGTCTGAACATTATTTAGACCAATGCACTGATATGACAGCTTGCATATGATTCCACAGTGTTTTCAATGACACAGCAGATTTTACAAAAGTTTGCTTTGAGTTAAAATATCAGGACAACATCACTGAATTTTAAACAGATAATGCTATCTAAAACAGATTAAAAATATTTGTTGTCATATCCTACTCTGTATTTTTGTTCTCATAACACTGCAAATGTTTTATACAATGTTGAACAAAGTCATCCAAATCAAGTGAAAAAAACAAAGAGTCAAAAATTAAAAAAAAAAGTATACTACCTACAGCTTGATGCATAGCAGGTGAATGACTAAAGACATGGGGCATTTCATGAATGTGACCAGCACGTGGAAACTGAAAATTTGAGGCTTTTGGTTTTGGGAACAAGAATGGTTCACAGGCCACTGGAATACTTTCCATTTGTTGCAAATAATCTGAAATTTCTGCAATGGATATGTGATTCTGGTGGAAATATTCTGCAACATCTTGTACATCTGGAATGGAAGTTCCACCTGAAATATAGATGCATTTAAGGCATTCCTTGACAGACTTATGTCAGAAAGTATAGATAATTAAAAACAATATTGCCGCTGATACTTTTATACCAACTGTACCAACATGGTATAACCACTCACAGGCAGTTTTCTACAGCAGATATTACAATGATTTGCCTTTACGTTGCTGAATCTTTTGGATTGATAATAATATACGAACTAAGATGAAAATCGTGATGAGAAAAAATATCTTATAAAAAACATTTCAATCACAGTTAAATTATGAATAATCAAAATCAATGTGTCATTTTTTAATTTCTATTTGTCATCATTTTTTTTATGAAACAATTATTTGACATACAGTAACCAACCAGCATTCAAATATGTCATTGAAAATGACGTATAACTCAAAAACAGGCTATTCTTATGAACCCTAAGTATATATAACTACTTTGCTGAAAGTCTGGTCTGTTCTTGAAAGTAGTGTTCATCCTTTCACTAGTTCTTACCAACACAACTTGGCAAAACAACAGTTGGCAGACAGTGGTGAGTAAGAACATCGTTACCATAAACTGACACACCAGATTGAAATACTAGTCTGCAATGATGGGGCTGAGAAAATGCTTAATTTTCTTGGTACTGCAAAACGAAGTTTACAAGGACAGTTCAATTAAAAGCTATAAGCTTTCCAGGAATCAGCAGTCTAGGCTCTGCGTTCATGAGTTTGCAACGATTCAGACTTGCACATATGTCATTTCAACTACAGTATTTTTCAGGCCATAGGGTGCAGTATCAAAAATGTAATGCTAGATTTATTTTTTCATTCATAAGGTACACTGGATTATAAGGCACATTAAATGAAGCAAAACTTAGTTAAGTCAAACTGTATTCAACTTTTTCACAATAACTCGTGAGTGCCAGAGTTCCCACTGGGAGGTTAATCTGTCACTACATACGAGGGAGTTTAATCTGTCATATATGCCTAATCCGCTGGACAAGAATAGAATAAAAGTTGTGCACATGCTTTGATTCGGTATGCACCAATGTTGTCAGCAGCCCAACGGAGTAGTACAATCTGTGGTATGTGCTAGCTACTCTCAGAACCGCATACACTGCTCATTGCAATTGTTGTTGGTTTGTTACATAACATCATCGTCTGTTTACAAAAAAATCGTAACGGGCAATTACATAATTAGCACCATCTACCACATGCAATTTGTTCTAGATGAGAAAGAACAACCAGGTTCATACATTAGGCATACCACGCACTTTTTCTTTTTGAGAAAATCAGAGTATTTTAAGTGCACCTTATGGTCTGAAAAATACAGTGCAAGTTCCCATGATGGTGACAAAGTCAAATTAATCAGCAAAATTTTTAAGTTATGGTCAAAAAAGGATAAATTTGTCAAAAAATGTATTTTTGGCCATAACTTGCAAACCACTAATGCTAGAAGGCCAATCAAGGACTCTAAAGATATGGATTTTAGCTTACCCTAAAAGAAAAATCGGATAAATTGTCACTTGGATCTTTTTCTCAGGAACTGATGATGTCACCCAAAAAGTTAACATACACCAGTCATGATGCCGCACCAAACAAGTTTAAACCCAAAAGGCAACCTATTTTCAAAATTTTGTAACAATTGAACAAGTACAATGAGAATAATTTCATTTAACACTTTAGAGTCCGCTAGGATTCGGGGATTTTCGAAAAAAAACGCCAAAACGCACGTGGCTTTGCACGGGAATTTCTCTGGTCCGGTATACTCTACAGACCAGGTAAAAGTCTCAAAAGACACGGCAAGTCTTCTAGTCTGAACTTGAAAAAAAATTTTTTGCTTGCGGATGCGGGCTTTTTGTGAGTGACGTCATAAGTGGAGGACGTTTAGGCTACCTTGGCCCATTTTGCCTGGCCCTAGGCACCAACTATTAAGTGGTAGTATTTCTCTGAAGTTATTACTGGAAACTAGGCTACAATCAGAGTCTTTGGATACTTTGGATGACCTGCTGGGGTTTCAGGTTCAAAAATTGTGATGTAAGTTAGTAAAAATATTTGACTAATTAGCTAATTAATTAATTTGTTTATTTTAGATCATAACTTCTGAACCAGAAATGCTAGAGCAAAGTCAATCAAAGGCTCAAAAGACTGGGACTCTAGTCTAGTTTCTAATGAAAACTTCAGCGAAACACTTTGGCCTAGTGGTTGGGCCCTAGGCCAGGCAACATGAGCCAAAATGACCTTGAAACTACTTCAGTTATGACGTCAGTCACAAAAATCCGCACCCCCAACCAAAAAAAATTTTTTTGAGTGTAATCTACTAGACTGGCTGATCTGCTTGAGCCCTTGAACAGCTCTCTAGCACAATCGACGGAGAAGCTAGGGCATGGGTAAGGCAACCGAAAACTGCTGTTTTTAGGCCGAAATTGAAGTATGGATATATCGTAGACCGGCTCTCAAAGTGTTAAGTTAGGTGATGATTTTCATAGTACACATTCTGCATCATTGACCCCAAGAAAGTGTCCATTTTGTACAGTCCTTAACATCATGAAACCTTAACTGCTTTTCAAAAAATTTAGTTTGCTAAAATCAGCATGAAAAGCTATTTTTGACAAAATCTGAAATATGGGTAACAAAGTCCAGTTTTTTGGATCAGTTGACATGGAATGACCCATTGTTCAAAATTCCAATTAGAAATACAGCTACAGTTTCTGCAATTAGTTTTATATATTACATGGCTGTGCTGTTATACTTGATGCTATTAGCAGGCTGATTTAAGAACAATCTCATATGGGGGTGATTTGGAAAAAGGATCATTTTTATTACATAGTTTTGTTGCTTCAGCTCTAGACTGGTTGCTATGGCAATCATATGCTTCACTAGATAACCTAAATAATCTGCAACTTATTATGAATCAGACTACGAGTGGGCAACTTTTTGACTCACAAACTGCACTGGTGAGCAAACTTTTCAACTTCTGGGATGCACTGGATCCTAAAATTTGACAACAGCCTAGGTTAAGCAGAGATGCATGGATTGATTATGAAAATTAACATATATGAAAATAAAAAATTATACTGGCTTTGTTGCAAGCAACTGGACAAGCTCAAGCAATTGCACAATCTTATCTGTATTAGCAATAACAAGTTTTGTTGGCAACTATTTAGAAGCACAGGTATTTGCAAACATTTGTTTGTGCATTTCTTGGCATGGAAAAGTAAAAATGCCTTTAATTTTTCTAAATGCATTGTTTGCATCAGTGAAATATATTATTACTTTTATTCTAAAACCTTAACAAACTTTCCAGGCTGATAGAATCATAAAGCATGCAGCATATATGTTTAGGCAGTGAATGATACAATGAAAAAAGCAAGCATAGTGAAATGTAACAATAGATCAAACACCAAGCTGTTACTTCACCAAATAGTTTACATTGTTCAGCAAGATCATGAATTGACTTTCCAGAGTGATAGAGGTATCTCTCCAAAATATCTGTCAACACTTCTATTGATGTGTTTTGTGCAAGATCATAGCCAATTGCTTGGCTTATTAAAGCAACAGTACGACGCAGTACTCTTCGAGCATACAAATCAGCCATAAATACAATTTACCACAAGTGTTTCAGAGAAATATACAACCTGCACAAGATTTAGTATCAGCCCATCGTGCAAGAAAACCAAACTAAAGCAAATCTAGACACTTGCAATTACAAAAAAGGAGTAATTCTAACTGAGTGACAGGTTCAAGTACTCTCAACACTTTTCTTGATCAACAATCAAATGCATAAGGTTTTTAAAAAAACTTTTTCACATTTTGTATGGCCAGCCTTACTTCAGATGCTATATGTCATGGGTGGCCCAACCTGCTCTGTGTACGCGAGCCGCATATCATAAAACCCAAGTTACAAAGAATCGCAACATAAAAAATCTAAAAACACAAATTTATTTGCAATCTATGCTTCTGTGACATCATAATTCTTTTGGGAATGACTTGCAAAAGTAATACTGTATGACACGCTACCCATCACAGTACCATTTTGCAATATTTCTACACTTTGCAATAGAAATAAAAAACAAATATAAAATTTTTTGGAAAGCTCAAAGAACCGCACATGCAGCAAGAGCCACAGTTTGGCCACCCCTGTTGTGTGTTTGTGTGTGTCAATTTTAAAATGTTTTTTTTATCTAAAAATTATTAACAAAGATATGAGACAAGTCTAATGAACTAACACCTTCCAAACCAATTTGTTAAATACAAAACGGAAAAAAATCTGGTAATAAAACCAAATCACCCATAAATCATTGGGTGTGTCTGATCATCATAAATTAGAACCAGTAGGCCTGTTACCCTTGCTGCAATATTACAAGGCTTTCAAGGCAAATTGAGCAATGTTCACCTCCAGGATCTCACAGAGTGACAGACATTGACTTCAGTTTAATTCCTAGGCCTGCAATTACCAATCAGTCACACAATGCACCAACATTAAAAGGCAATAGCAACATCACATACAGAATCAGGATGAAAACATGAAGAACCAATAAAGGAGCCTTGGGTGAAGAGTTGAGGTATGCACTAGGCATGCTTATGTTTTTGTGTTCATTTGCCTTATCTGACTTTGTTTACATGCATTTTAGTGCTTTCATTTTTTCTTCCATTAAATGTTATGTCTTTAATTCAAAATTGATTTGTGCTTGCAATAGGTTTTGTTCAGTTGACACATATGACCTTTCGCCAACACTCTGATTCAAATACCACATCAATTTGCTAAGCCTGAATTTTTGTGTTTTTATATTTTCATCAGCATGCAATTAATTTCTGCTCTGTGATGTTATTCTTTTTCCTTTTGCTGTGTTTGTGTTATTTCAAATTTGAGTCACAAAAATGCATGAATACGCCATTTAGTAGCAACAGTGTTAGTAGGTTAGTTCTTCACCCAAACACTGAGAAATACACCACAGTATTTGACAACTTTTGCAACATATGTTTTTTTCTTATGCAGTCTCTGTTAGGTTGCTTGAATAAGATTATATTTTATTTGTTTTTCTTTGCAATGTTTTTTTGACTTATAGTCACTGTTGGGCTGTTTTTTTTATGGTTTGATTCACTTCTTGCTATGTTATTTTAAGGTTTCCATGGTAGATTAATGATTGTGAATATTTAAATTATGTCGGATTTAACAAAGCTTGTACATTTCTCATAAAGAGAAAGGAAGGTTGCTACAAGTTGCCAATTGTTAAAGAATTTGCCTTTATTCAGAGTTTACTTCTAGTGGGAAAATTTTTATCTGAAATTAGTTTTTATGTGGTGGATTTAATTTAGTACAAAATTCAGAGGGTTACATGGACTTGATTGGTTTTGTTTGTGTTTTGGAGAGTAAAGGTCTGTCTCATGCTTTGGGGAGTAAAGGTCTGTGTC
>JGI24158J21664_10002568_pt1 | contig 22180 bp, 18 predicted proteins | sample Ectturendosymbi3_FD_21664 | JGI IMG/M metagenome (IMG submission 21664)
AAAGCGATGAGTTTGTTTTGTCAGTCAGAAATAGTGCCTAATGGCCGTTGCGATCTGGGTTCGTTGAACAGTGTTGTAGCTGTGTTTAGTGGAAGGGCGGCTTACATTTTTTTATTATCGAAAAGTATAGATGACGCTCAGTCTTTCCATGGCTACGTTTTGTCGACCAAACTCTTATTTCACATTCGATTTTCTTCAGCATCACGTGCAAATCCGCCACAGGAGGGATTATGATAAACAGAAGGCAGTTGTACTGGTGTAAGCATCATTTAATACGGAAAACGCACGAGTACGCGAACGTCGCGAATGCACCTCAGGGGCAGGGCAGGTTTTAAGCCTATTTGACCGATTTCATCAAATTGGGCCCCGCACCTCAAGGGGCCCCGCGCCAGCAGTGACAGAGTTACGGTAAACTAAGAGAAGTATACTAGGCCGTTAAGTCGTGCGTTGTTTTTTCTATCCCGGTGGACGCTAGCAGAGATAAACGGATTTGTGTTTTTCCAAACCAAATCCGATCCAACAATTTTATTTCAAAAAACAAACCAAATTGAAGATGATCCCAATGCATCAAAAGCAGTGAAAATTCAAAGAATCATTTGGAAGCCACATGGAGTTTCTAGGTGTTACCAAATTTGCTGAAGCTGTTAAATCACCATTATAGTTTAGACATTTTCAAGAAAAAAACTACGACGAACAACCACTTCAACAAGAAGGTTTTCATATGAAACAGAAGATCAAGCTTTGGATGATCGGAACAAAGCGCACAGAATTCAATAACGACCTGTGTACAGGCAGTATGTCTGGAATTGTTATACTTGGTATGAAAAAAATAAACAAGCTTTCACAGTCTTTCAAAATTTGTGTAGCCTATATCAGGCATTTAATTTTCTTGTTTAAAGACGAACATACTACACAAAATAAAATCATATACAAACTTTAACTTAATAGAGTGGGGGCCCCGCCACCAGTTTTCCAATTGGGCCTCGCAATTCCTAGCGCTGGCCCTGCTCAGGGGCTTAGGCAACCTATGTTCAAGTGCGGTTTACAGTCAAGGGCAGCTTACATTAATTTTTAAGCAAACGAAAACATTACGAATCAGTGAAAACACAAATTTTACAAACGATGACGTCATGAATGTCATAGGGGCCGTCCAGTGAAAATTGCCTCGGGCCCTCCTATCCTTTAATCCTGCGATGAGTAAGCTTAGGGGCGCTTTGAGGGCCACTGCTCTTTCAACGCGTTTGCATTTAGCGACATGAAGGGCATAACAAAGCCAATGTTTAATGCTCAGCAGACCACTTCTACACGAGGTCTATTTTCAGAAAACTTTTGTGAGCCAATGCTGTTGGCATAATGAACCAAACATGGTCACTGGAGCACAGTTTGTTTATCACTGGTGTTGACAAAAGACATGCGAAATTTTGGCAGAATAGTGTACATAGTATTTCCACAACTTGGTTTTGTAAAGTTCCGGAGTGAACTACTACTTATACAAAAAATTTCCATGGTATGGATATGCTGGTGTTGTGATACAGTGTCACAATATGCACTAATTTATTGGAGTTTGTCAAAGTTTTTTCCTAAAAGTGATGCTATTATGCAAACCAATCTGTGCAATGCGGACTTTGAGATGGTGTTTCGAACGCTATGAACTTGTGCCAACCACAGCGAGAGTTTTGTGACATGAAGACATGGCGCTTGACGAATGATCTGTAACGTAAAACTTCCCGGCGAACCAACGTGCATCGCACCTTTCCAAAACACTAATTGCTATGTACATATGTTCTCTTCAAATAACGCACGTTTCTAATTCGAATTAAGGTAGACTGCCTGCGAAGCAGATAGTCTGCCTTCGAATCGCCGTACTTTTCGTTTTGGCATCAATTTGATTTTCGACAGTGAAGCGATTGCAACAGAAAGTTCTGACTGGTGGTAACATTTTGCGAAGCTAGTAGGCCTTGCGCTATTTGCATTACGAAGTTCATAGGTTCATTTGTTGCAGCAAAAACGCATTCTTTATGCAGTGTTTTTTAAGGTTTTTAAAAGGGCATCGTGGTGGAGCTTCAGGGTGTCAACACCATTTTCCCTTCTATATCTGATACTTTTAACTCATTTTCACAAAAACGCAAGTTTCCGTCTAAATATGCTGAATTATTTGAATACGACATTCACTTTTGGCAAACAAACTGAATAGAAAGGTTGAATGTAGGCCTACACTCTCATTCATTTGCTCATTTTCGTGCCAGCTTTTCCTTTGGGGAGAGTCGCGGGGGCAGCAGCCCTAAGAGGACCCGATATACCTCACAATCAACAGCAATCTTAGATAGTTCTGCTGGCTCCACACCAAGACGGGACCAAGCAAGGTCGGAGATATAGTCACTCCATCTGGTCCATGGACGACCTCTTGGCCGCTTTCCCGTGGGTGTAGACTGTATCTGTATCTTGAAGGACTCAATTCGCCTTTCTTTACTGGAAAATTCTCGATACATGGCTGAACTAACATAGCTGGAATCTCTCGATTCGGAGAAGTGGCTTGACATCTCGGACTTTACGGATTTCAGACCATGTGCTCTTTGTCACGAAGTGTCACACCGAGAACTCTTCGTAAATATCCCATCTCTGCCGTTTGTTTTTTTGACAGTATTCTTTCAGTCGTCACCTGAGATTCATGACCACAGGTGATGATCGGAACGAAGACCGATTAAAAACTGAAAGCTTTGTGTTCTTTGAAAACTCCCGTTTCGTCACCACGGAGCAAGAGCAATAAAGCTCACGCAGAACTGCGTTTGCTTTACCAATCCGTGTATCAATCCCTTTGCTCAGACTTTCGTTACTACCACCCCAAGCTACTTGAACGTCTCCACCTGCTGCAGTGTACTGCCGCTCACTTGCAGAAAACACTGCCTTGGGCGTCCTAAGAGACACAATGCCTCAATAGTTTTAGTGCTGATTTTCGTTCCTGCTTGGTCGCACGCAGCATAAAACTGATCAAATGCGTGCTGAAGACCCTGTTGAGAAGATCCACGTATGCAACACCAGTTCGTCAGCAAAAAGCAAACGGTTCATCCTGCAACCAGGTTTCAAATCAAACAAACAGATGAATAAGATAAACAAGGTGATTATATTTTACTATCAGCCAATGTTTCGCTCACCTATTCAAGTGAGCTTCTTCAGGGCAATGTTTTCAACCACAAAACATGTAGCATACCAATAAGAAGAAACAATGAGTAGTATGACGTACAAAGACAAAAAAACGCAAAGCTGGCCAACTCGTTATAACAATGGTGACAGCGTGCCAGAGAAAATACGTGGAAGTGTAAAATGAAAAAACGTTGGAAATGATGAAACGCAATAACACAACAAAACAGGGCAAAGTGTAGGCTTTGTGTATATCAAACTAGTAGCCCTTTGCATTAATCGGTACACAAGAAGTAGCTCGCACTTTCAAAAAGGTTGGTGACCCCTGGTCTCGATAGTCATGGTATCATAGTTGTCATGATGGGACACTTAATTTCACAAGTGTGAAGAGAACAAAACACTAAAATTAATGTACGTTTCTTTGACAATGCAAATGATTATAGGATACAAAAAACAAATTGAAAAAATATCGAATGATAGGCAGATGAAGATTAACCCCCATTACAAAGGGAAACTTTCAGCGAATCGAGCTATTGTACGGAGATCTGGTTTAAGATTGTCAGGCAATTGCACTACTGTACTGTTCAAGCAAATCAACTTTGAAAGTGATGTAAAATATTTTTAAACTGCTTGATTCTGTTGGGAGTTTTCATTAAATTTAGCTTGTTTGAGCTAGTCTCTCAAGAGAGAAACTGAGCTCTTCAGCCATGCCAGGCAATCAGTTTAGCTATGGGGAACTGACAGGCATATCGGGAATATTTTTCATAGACGCAACGTATTAGATGCCTTTTCCTCGGGACTTTCTGGGGGATACAAAGTGCGGTATAGTGGTGATTGGACAACTCAAGTGACGTAAAACCCTTGCTCGGGATGGCTTTGGAGTGATCATGCTTTCTTATAGTCGTTCTACCACACAGGTGCAATCTACTGTATGTTTGATGTAGCACCCCACGTCTTAAAGGTGAAACGCCATTTATGAAAGCCACTCTTCTGCAAAAACGGATTCCTATACGCGTATGCTAAGAAGTCTAACAGAACAAGAACACTGCAATCACCTTGTAGAAATTTCTGTAGTTTTTAGATGGGGAACGGCGTGTCGTTACTACTTGATGTCGCGTTTAGATGTCGGCGATTTTTTCTAGTTTCTTTTTCAAATTTACAAGTTATTCACCTGTAAGCAACAGTGTCTGTTTCTTTTTGGACCACAGTGATCCCTACATTTTTTCCCTGATTACATCCTTGCATGAATGTGACCTTCGTTCCTTAAAATCATGCAAAGACATGTGTACTGCGTCGTTTGCATCCCTATAGCAGCACTTAACAGTCTGCTGCAAACATTTCCTGTTGTTTCTTTCAAAATTATTTGCAGATTTAGTTGTGGAATAAAAGAAAATTAAAATTGATTTTTTTCCGGGAGGCGCGCTTCAGGATCTCGCCTCGGGGGTCAAATCGCCCAACCAGGTAACGCACTGCGATTGCGATATGAATCGCTAATAATTCGATCTAATTTGAGCAGTTTTGCACCTTCGTGCTTCGTAGGTCGACTTGTTGTGACACAGTGCTGCATGGCTGGTTTGTATCTGAAGTGTAGGCAAGAGCAGGAAATATGTCACTAATAAAATCCGCAGTAAGGTTAATTTTAGCGCAGTAGCTTTAAACGTCTTTTCCTTGTTCCTATTTATATTGAATCAGAGCAAGAATATGAGCATTGCTTTGCAGGCCTCCTGGTAGGTTTGCTGTTAACGGTTTTACATAAAGTTGAGCGACTCGTAGAGAAACGAAACTCGATTGTGAGAAAAATAAGAATTTTTATCACATAAACGCTTCTATCACCTTGATGCGAACCGTGTTGAGTGTTTGAGAAATCTATTGCAAGTTTTGCTTACATAATGATGGTTAATTGACAGCCGAGACAAGAATAGAGATGGGTCCAAATTCTTAGAAACAGGTTATCGCTTCAATGCTTATACATTAAGAAACTGGCACTGATTAATTTTGCATAACAAGTAGAAGTGCAGCTGGCTGGTGGAGCCTGACTTTCGCTGAACTTACTGGCGCATTTAAAATTATCTGTCCATGAGGTAGACCAGCTTGCTGCCCCATGTATTTATCCCAATATCAAAATCTCTGTTTATTGTGCTGTTTTCACAGCATTAGCACTTTAGGCATCAGTGTTTAAATACATAAATTTTTGCTGACTGCTCTTCTTTTGTTTTGTATTTGCATGTAGGCCACAGTTTCGTATCAAAGTATTTTATCGATAGTTAACTACACTTTTGTGAGATCGTGTCACATTTTCCTTTGTTAACGTCATTCACTTATCTACATGCACCGAACCAAATGACGTGATGCAGAAGTACCTAACTACGTCGATGGAAGAGAGTTAATTTCTCCCTTCTGTTGCACTGAGTAACAGGGTTTTTAAATTCCCGGTTTTTACGAAGAAGGGAAACCGGGAAAAATCTTAACTCAATCCCGGGATCCCGGGAAAAAAAAAACGGCAAAAATGACATAATGTGCAAGTGACAATACAAGCGAAATCAAACAGGCAATAATGCATGCAAGTTTTTTATTTATTTTTTTTGTAACAGCTTTGCAGAAAACTGAGGGCATTGACTGATTGGTTACTCAGCCGCGAATTAATTTTGGTGGCAAACAAGCCCGCAGCGGAGAAAGCTCTTTCCACCTCAACTGAGGTTGGTGGAATGCTCAGTTATGATTTGCTTGCTCAGTTATGCTTGTTATGATTACAACACACGTGCAGTCGGCTCGACATCTAAGAGCTAACTACTAAACCGGTTTAAATCAGTTGTTCCCCGGGAGGACAAGTTTGAGAGAAATATGATTATGCCGTCACAACACGGCCCACCACAAAAGTCTGGGCTGTCTCTACCATTGCAACACTCGATTCACTGCATTCGCTGTGGAGCAACTACGAATTTCAACGTTAAATGTTTGGTCTATAACTGTAGGCAGCCTACACGAATTTTTGTTTGCGAAGTACAAAATGAAATATTTTTTACAATATTTTCAAATTGGTGACATAATGATACCATCCGGGTATTCCTGGGAATTTTGTTCGGAGAACCGGGAAACGGGAAATGAAAAAAGTCACAAATTCCCAGGAATTCTCTAAACCGGGATCCCGGTTTCCAATCCCTACTGAGTAAGTAACATGCTTGCTTCCATATTTCTTTCCATTTTGCTAGCAGGCTTTGTTTACCAAAGCTGTTTTTATATCGCTTTTCAAAATCCGGTAACACTAAATCGAAGAGCGCATGTTGTAGAATGCACTGTATTGGTAACGACAAATTAAAAATTTTGCTATCAAGGCGGTGGGAACTTTCAGCAATTTGTTCTAAAATCAGTGGTAAAGTCTGCAGATTTCCGCTAAAACCCTGTACGTTGTTTCAAACCGTTTTTTTAGCACCAGAAGTTACTGAGTTTCAAATGGGTCTCAATGAAGCAACACTGGGCAAATCACATCAACACTGTATGGGGATTCGTTGATGTGCTTCAGCGCCAATGAAAAGCCTTAGTGGAGACAGTAATTGTCTATCCAGCAGAACTGCTGTAACCTGATCCACCTCTATTGTGCATTGATTGTGTTGACATAACAAAAGCACTGTACTTTTAGGACTTCTTTCACTGTGACACACGTTGATCTGTTTTATCAAACCGTGTGAAGGTTTGTTTTCGAGACAATCTGCAAAATCTATAGACGCAACAGCGTTGGACGACTTGTGTCGGAAGATACAATTGCGAACAAAGGATACGTCATTACGCGTTGTTCAGGTCTCAGAGCTGGCCAATACAACTTAGTAGCTTTGGTGTTTCCAGCAAAAGAACTTTTCACTTGTTAGTCTCGTGTCGATAATAGTTTTTATTTACCGAAATTTAAAACTACGAGATTGCTCAAAGAAGTTTCCCATCATATTTACTCATCACGGCAGAAAAAGCATACTGATTTACAGCTCTGTCTTCGCAATTGATGAGGAACGGCGGTGGAATTCTAGAGGTGCCAGGTAGTCAGTAGTCTTAATCTTGCGATTTAGATAAACCGTTGACAGATTTTGTTGCTCTTGTGCATCTGCCTTAGCTCGTAGTTTTGTCGGGCCGTATCCTTCATTTCTGACCAGATTATCAATTCTTGAGCCTGTAAGTTTTTGTTCGATCATCCAGAATATATGATACAGTGAACATTTCACTGCGCAGTGGCTGAGTTCTACCACTAATGTGTGGTGTGAATTGAAGTAAAAAAGATGTTGCTCAAACTTTTGTTTTGGAAGGCTTTGGAGGCAAAGTCATTCATTACGCTTAATAGTTTTTACAATACCTGGTTGGCGCTTCAGCGTTGGCCTCGAAAATGTTGGCTGATTTCGACATCGAGCACTCCTCTCTTTACTTCATTAATGATATCAAATCGAAAGAGGCTGTAGAACATAATCAAATAAAAGGGAAAGTTCTTCAGGTTCATATGAAACCGATCTCCTCTGGTAGTTGGTGTTTGATCTTCTTTTCCAAAATGTTCATGTCAGACAGAAACAAATCATGTGGTTATTAACCATTCAGATCTGCACAATTACAGTTGTTGCGTAAGTAAGTTACATGTGTTTTGTAAATCAGAATGTCTTCTGGGTATGTAACAAGCAAACGCTTGATCTGAAACCCATCTTCTAAAGACAAAGTTGAAAAGCATTGTACTGACCTTGCTTTTATATTTTACTTCAATACTAAAAACAACTGGTTTATTTGCAGTGTAAAAATTATACCGTGTTTTCACAATATTGTTGTGGAAAATTTTTGATTTTTGCAAGAACATCACAGCTTTTTGCAGGTTTCAGAAATTATTGCTGCGTGCGAAACCTCACGAAAATGCAAATTAATGTGACTTAGATTTTTATTAACAGAATACTTTTTCTGATCTTTTAGCGCCTCTTCACGGGATGATGCATTACTGGAAAATTTCACTTTTCGTAACATTAGTTGATTTTGCACANTGTGCAAACATTCTCGAACTCTCCTGCGACCACACGTGCCTTGATCAAGAAGACCNGATGAGACCAGAAAGCGAAGATTTTAAGTGCGTGGCCCTAGGTAAGTGGATGGTTTTGCGCATAGCTGTACGCGAGCCCATTTATTTATGTGGATACAGACATTTTGTTCAACTTTCTCAATGATTGCACCACATTTTCCAGAATTTTCCACGTTTTGTTTTGTAAATGTGTGAACAACACACCAAACCAGGGGTTTCCGAACTACGGATCACGGGACAAATTTGGCCCGCATAGCCATTCCATTCGGCCCGCGAAGCCATTTACATCCGGCTGCGAAGACATTTTGTCAATAATGAAAAATTAATATATTTACGAAAATCGTGTTGATTTGAGAGAATGTAAACATGCCGAAATGCTCAGATAACGTTAAGATATTCGGCCCTCGAACTCGAACTGGTGTATGTAATAGCTTATGTGGCTCTCTGGCAAAAAGCTTGCATACCCCTGCACTAATAAAAGAGGCCATCTTCACACCTCTGTCCAACTTTCATTAAGTTTGTCAAAATGCATATTAAAAATTCCAAGTATGAGGTTTCAATCACTTTACGTAACTTCAACAACTTTGGCCCGATTTTTATGTAATTCTGCCTACTTTTTATAAGATCTTGCACGGTTTTCACCACTTTTAGACCATGGGAGGGTAACTGACGTGCCTACCCCGTTTGTACAGCTAAAGTCTTGAAGGTTCCACATCAATTTAGTGCATGATAACGAGCCCTTTGTAACAAACGAACAAAAAATGATTTGATGACGTACCTTCGTAAGAACCGAATGGAATATGCTATTTGTTGCTTGTTTGCTGGAGGCTTATGCACTTTATAAATACATTTTCCGACTGATCGAAGTCTTCAGTGTTGCTCTTTAGCTGCCTTGCTGGAAAGGGTTAGTCACTAGTCAGTGTCATTTCTTTCCACGCAGAATCTCGTCAGGAAAATCAATTCATATCAGCTCCCAGTCCACGAGACGTCAAAGTTGAATTTTTCATTCACCAGAATCAGAGGGAAGAGAGAAAAGTCGCTTTTAACGTCACCTGGCGTCAAACTCGCAGCGGCAAGTATATATGGCAACCTGTTGCTGCAAGTTTTGCCGAGTTGCCTTGTGGAATTTTAGGCACATATGCAATGAATCAACGAGGCTCGAACGCTCCTGCGTACGGGGAATATGCTTTAAGTGGGTGGATCCTTGTTTGTGCTAGGAGGCGTACATTCGTGTTGTCAGCATTGCTATAAACACACAGTCATCGCTTTGTGAACAGACTTCCCGGATGACCTAAGTGTTCAACGCCAAAAACTTCGTCTGTAGCGAGGTAACGAGTTTGTAAGTATTTTCACAAAAACGTTTTCTCAAAATTGAGCAGCTTCGTTCAGATTGTCGTTTTGGAAATGTTCAAAATAGGAAAATAGCGAAGTCAGAAATAAACGTTTGGTGCACTTAAAAGTTGTGAAAAAATGAGTTTTTGAGATCATTTTCACATTTGTAAGCAAACTTCAGAAGTATTTATATAACAACATTGAGACAGCCAAATGTGGTTAAGAAGCAATCCAATGTTTTGCATTTTTCATGACGGCGTGGTAAAGGTATACAAAGTTCATTTTAATCGCGATCGGTCAGATACCAAACTACTTGCAAAAAACGAAACACCGGTTTATCTGATTTTATAAGTCAAAGCTCAAAATAGTTCTTCAAATTGAAAGTTAAGATTTGGTTTATCTTTGAGTCCAAACGGAACATAAAACGAAAATTCGAAAAACAAGACGTTTTTCAAATCGGTTGCAGCCTTTGCACAAGTTATAGAGATTTGCATTAGTCTTTTCTGCTTCAGTTAATTATAACGATCGCTTTATCGCTAGTAGAAAGCAACAGCTATTACAAACATGGCTTCCGCAGAAATTTTTCCAGGGGGTGCAACATCGACATTTTGCTTACCTTTTTCAGACTGCTGACGATGCAGTGCAAATGGACGTTAACAAAACATTTTACCCTTTCTACGCTCCAAAGGTAATGCCCCGTGTTGCTGGGCGTCGGTAGGGGGACTGGGAGGACCAAGTCCCTGGATTTTGAAATTTGACATTTTCCTATTACATTTTTAGCAAAAAAGATTTATTGTTAATTTCTAGTGGTAAAATGAAATTTCACCACTAATGAACCTTTCCGGAAAAAGTCTGTTTGACTACCCCTGGAAAAGTCCCACATTTCGCCTCCCCTGGAAAAAATCCTTCCGACGCCCATATTGCGGAAACAAGTACAATAATGCGCTTTGTTGGGAGCAATAACCAGGTACATTACGATAATTTACACCAGCGGTGGGCAAACATTTTCTACGGAAGGCCACCATTGAAAACTTTATTGCTACTGGGGGGCGCATATATTACATTTGTACGCTTCAGTTACACTCTACTTTCAAAATATTGTATATTAATGATAATGCTATTATAACTTTTATTGTTTTGTTTCACATTGACACTGCTGTAGTACACATAGACGGAATGAAATCTCGAGAATACCTAATCTAATCGATAAATTACTTTGGTATAGACTCGAAATAAATACTATCTACGTACGTTTGGCTGCCCTGCGACCGCTCAAAATGCTGCCCGCTGGCCGTAATTTGCCCACCCCTGATTTACATAATAGGCCGTCCGCAGATTTTCCAAGCAGGATACTTATTTTCAATGAAATATTGCCATGGTCCCTAACGAAACCACAAATCGTGACTTTATTTTACCGAGCAAGACTTGTCAGCGTCGCTTAAAAACAAGAGCTGCAAATGTCTGGGATCTCGTCCAAAGCGATCAAGCACCCTTTCAATAAAACCTTGCTTGTCTGTGCTGATTTTTAATGGTGAACGCTCCTCATACATAAACCGGGCAAGCGCTCATCTGACATCGTCGATTGAAGCCACGCTTTCACTCTTCGAAAAGTACTTAACTAAACGATTAATACATATTCCCACAAGCCTGCCTAGTTGTATTCTAACAAGACACGTATTTCTATGTAGCCTACTGTGTGAAAAAAAAGCCTGCATAAGCGTTGTTTAATTAAAGCTGTTCACTCACGTACATAGGTCATACTCACACTAACCAGTGGCGGATTAACAATAGTAGAAAATGTAGCAATTGCTACGAGCCCTGCGCTTTCGGGGTCCCCGCGGTCCTTTCTGTGAAAATTGTTCTCTATATGCAAGGGTAGATATTAGAATTTAGGCAAACTCTCAGAAAGGGGGTCCTATATTTTGCACACGCTATACAGAATCTTCATTCGCTGAAAACAAGTCAAATTTTTCATTCTGTCTGGGAATTTGCTTCTGCGTGGAAGTCAATTTCATATCGTAAATTTTTTGAAGTCATTTGATTTTATATTCTTGTTTGTCTACATACATCTACACGGTTGTTGAGGCGCTCCTTTTAGAACGTTTGCACACAATTTTTGCTTTATTTTGACAAACGTATGACTTGGTTCAGAGCTTAAATGTGGCTCTAGAGTCATTCATAAGCTTTCTAACAAAGCACTGCAAAAACTAAGTGCAAAACACTCAAAAGAGGGGCCCTCACGGCATCTCTGAAAGAGGGGAGACCGAGGCAACTACCTCGTATGCCTCCCGTAATATCCACCTGGATCATGTATGAAATTGTTTCAGTCCAAGAAGTCACTGTGTTGCTAAATTTGTCATAAGAAGTTAAATGAATGCTATTGCAACATTATGGGACCATTCAGGCATTGAGGCCAAACTGCAGCAATTTCCAGATATTGCTTGATCGCACTGTTTTGAATGGCATTTTTAGAAAATATTATTAGGTCGCATTGACCTGTTCTATAAGCTGCGTTACATCTTTGGTACTTTCACAATGATTTGGCCAGTGGCGCCAAACATGCGGTTTTGCCCTTAGATCTGTGATTTTCAATGCTTTTCTGGGTTTTTCTTCTGAAAATCTGTTTTTCTTTAGGAATTAACTGCAGCGGTGATTTACGAGCGGTAATTTACGTATAGCGGTGATTTACGATAGGGCATGATTGATTAAACTTTATTCCTAGTCTCATCTTTATCTTGTTTTATCAAGGTACCTTACAAGCAACTGACACCGTATGAGCTGTAAATAGTAGCTAGGTGCAATGAGTTCAAGTGGCCATAGGTGTAGGAACAGGCAAAGTTTTGGGGGTGCGGAGGATTGTTGCACAAACTTGCCTGAAAAAAAAGCTCCAAAAATGTGACCTCCAAAAGAAAGCTCTTAATGTGATTTTGGGTGGCATTTTTTAAAATCAAAGCATGTTGGGCGCCTTTTTGCTCACATTTTCAGGGAGTTTGCTCAGATTTTCAGGGATTTTGTGAAGGTTTTCAGAGATTTTTCCCAGATTTCCACGGATTTTGACTGGATTTTCACCAAATAAAAACTTTTGGGGGCGCGCTTGCACTCGCCTCCTACACCAGTGCAACTGGCAGAGATGCCAGTCCATAGTCCATAATCTACACACCAGTTGCTGTTTAGCACCAGGTTTTTCGTATTTACGAAATTTAGTCTGCATAATGGAAGGCACATGGTGTGCAAAGAATTTATGATTTAACAGTGGTTCACTTGTTCAAGTGTATTTTTAACTTCGGGCCCCACCGCACGCTGTTTATATGCTAAAGGCCTCGCGCCACCTTAATCCGGCACTGACACTAACAATGGACTTTTCAAACTTGCCGCAACCTTTGCTACTACCGTAACTTGAAGTAAACCTTTGAGGATTTGCTGCCATGTTATTGTTACGCAATAAGGACCAACAGTAGAACAATCCGCATGCAAGCTTCGCAATCGCAACCTAGTTTTGCCTGGAAAGGAGCGGACACAAGCTCTCAACAGCGCATTGAATCAGAACAGTGAACCTGGCTCGTGTGCAGTGTGAAGGTTATGCCGGTAAATAAACTGTCAGTGTAAGAATTAAATAAATTAATCGGAATTAAGCTGCTTACTTCAGGTTTGTTCGAAATTTTTGGTTCTTAGTCCCAATTTGCAAGGGGGCAAATGTCGTTTTGCCCCCCCCCCTGCGGACGCCCATGGTTACAAATATAAATATAAGCACGATTTAGTTTTCCGTAGTCTTTTCGCAGAAATATTTCCATCAAAATTGTTATTTTGTTGCTCGAAAGAGAAGTGAAATGGTACTTGCTTCAAGGAGTAAGTGGCTTTAAAACATTTGATTTTTCGCCGTTTCTTCTCTTTTTCAAAAACGTGTTGTTTTTTCATGGCAATGTTTTTCACCAGAGAAGTTTTTCTTACTATTACCGAGAAAAATGAGATGCCTGCCTTGATCGTCAAATATTTTTGAATGTAAATAAATATTCTGGGTTAAGAATGTTCCGTAATACTCTTTTCTTTTAGCTGAAGATGGTATCAGTAAGCACCGGATTTGTCTTAGTTAAAATTTGCTGTGTTCCAAAAGGAGTGGTAAATGTCAACGGTTGCTGCTCACCTGTAAAATTTATCAAAGCTAGTTGGTCCAGGGAACGTTTGTATCAGTAAATACCATCAAAGACCTTTAAGAGTAGGACCTTGAATCGCTAAAACTTTAAACTCTTCGTGTGTCATACAAGTAAATATTTCGAAAAGTAGTGCAAAGTCACAAGCTACTATAGTGTGTGTCAAAAGACCAATGCCTCACCTCAAAACTTGAACAGTTCATTTGAAACATGTAGACGAATTGAAATAAAGAAGCAGGAAAATGTGTGGATGATGTTTTTATTCACAGTTTTAGAGTTGCTTTAAAAAAATAATCTCTCGAAACTGAATTAAAAATCCGACAGTATTGAAAATCCGACAATTATGTGGAGAGATAGTTACATACTTCATGTTTGATGGTCTGGGTTTTATGTGAATACAAAGGCATGGTTTTACAAGTTAAGCATTTGTTTTGCAGCAATAATTGCTATGAACGAACAAATTGCCTTCACGGTAAAAGTGTTTGAAGACGGCGATGAGGTTGAATCAAACTTCATTGTCACAAAATCTTCAACTGCACAAGAGGGTGCATCTTTGAAAACCTTCGACCATGTAAGTATGGGCCTTTACTTTTATTTCTATTTTCGCTGCTCAAAAATCTGTCATTCAGACCGGTTGTAATAACAAAGGTTGACATTTTGCAAAAAGAGAACAAGTTTATCAACAAATCGTTAAGGATTATCAACTATCTGTCAACCATAAAATCGTGAAGAATACTATGGCGCATTAGATCTTTGATTGCCAATGAGAATTCCATATCTGTGCAGTGTTATTTGTCTAAAACTAATTGCGTACGAACCAACTTCCCACGATTCTTTTTGTCCGTAGTTGCCGAAACCTTCAGCACTTTCAAAGCATAGAGGTTGCACTGTCTGGTCCAAGTACATTGTTGGGAGAGCTATAGTCAATCTGTGAACAGCACAACCTGTTATACCGCCAAAAATGGTGAACAGAAATTGGGAAAAATGTCTTGCTGTTTAGTTATTGACCGCAATTTTAAAAGTGTTGCTGCTACGAGTCTCACCTAAACCAATGGTAACAAAATAAGTTCATTATCAACGCACTTGTAGCAAAAACTGGCTCTGGTATTCCCGTCACTGCAACAACCGCAATCATAAGCCAAGTGCCGTCATAGACAAAACGTTGTTTCGATCATATTTTTCGTGACGGAATATTTGTACAGAAAGACCTTACGGAGGTGCTCTGCTCATGAGGCTAACTGTTAAGGAGATTTTCGCTTGGTTACCAACGATGTCAATCACGTTCGGGTCAAATATGCCTGTTGCGGCGCCAGCCTTCGTTGCAAGTTGTGGAGAGCTAGCACTGACAAAGTTTTTCAACACGTATCCGACAACCCTTCGCCTACGCTAACACCTCACAAATTCCGCGCATCAACAGAACTGCAGCCTCGCATTCTCTTCAGCGATCGCTTACGGAACGGAAGATGATCAGCGCAAACACTTGTCATAATTTAAGTAGCGAGCTTCAACAACAATTTAGAGTCGGATACGATTTCTGAAACACAAAAGAAACAGAGCTAAGCATTCTACAAGCGCAGCTTGAACTGAGCGAACAGACTTAGCTGTCGGTTAGCCGAGCGCGCGACAAACGATTAACAAATTAGACAAGCACAAAATTGTGGTTATTTACAGTAAAGTAATTATGCAGCTCACTACTGTCATCCAACTACAAGTACTTCAACGCAGATTGGCAAACTGCAACTGCGCGCTAAACCAAGGCCTCCTAGATGGACTTGTATAGTGTTTTCTATGAGGCCTTGGCTAAACAAAGAGTACTTACCAAAACGATCTGGGTTCCATAGCTCAGATTTTCAGTCTTTAGTTTGTCAGAAAGCTCTTCAAATGGCATACCTTGGGCTATACCCTTTGGAGCCGAAAACATCACTAACTGGAAAATAGAGGGAACGGAAAATTTATGGCGCGTTTTGCACGAGGAGAAAAGAAAAACGTTCTGTACAGTCATCGCTGTCGCAAACTGTGCTAATGGACACAAGGGGGTAACGAATCGTCGAACCCGGAAAGGCGGCACTGTAGGTCAAAATGCTGTCAAATAAGATACGGCACGAAATGTACCAAATATTTTTTGACCCTGGAAAGAGCGCACATTAAATTCGGCGACGGACTTAAACACAGCGTGTAGCAGCGCCATTATACCACGTCAATCCGGTCCATAGTCGCTGCGCGTCTGTCCACGGCCTTTGTGATCAGCGGTAGCCGTCGCGAAATCAGTGACTATGCTTTAGTGATAAACTTTATCACAATAACAGTGAAAATGTGAGTTTTCCTTGACTGCCAACTGTGTTTTTTCTCAGACTCGCTGCAGAACTGAGCTCTTGTTTGGTGATAAAGCATGTGTTATTTTAATTTACTTGTTTTCAAGAGCATTTGCAAGAATCATTTGCACCAGAGTCGTAAGTCGGGTCGGGCCGGATTCGGGCTTAAGTTTGTCAAAATGTTTCGAGCAGATTTCGGGCCTGCATACAAAACATTTTTATAACATTCAGAGTAGAAGATTTTTTCTTTCGTGACTTTTGTTGCACTCACCGTGGTGATTTCTGTGAATGAAGTGATTATGATTTTTCTTCAGCTAGTTGTATTTGCAAACACGGCTGTGTGCTTATGATCTCTGTTCGGATTAGTCTCAAACTCTTTTTGAGAGGTCGAAAACAACGGCAATGAAATTAGCACGGGATGGCATTGCGTCGAAGAGATCAATCACTTACGCGATTCTTGACTTGTTTTACGAAACGATGACCTACAAGCCAGCTTTCATGCCTGTAGCGCTATCCTAGATAGTTTCTTTCATGTCCATAGCCCCATCGTGGAAAAGTCTCTTTTCCTTGAGAAGCATAACATTCCGCAATTTCATCGTTCATAAACAAGCTAAGTTTGTGCTTTTTTGAGCCAATCTTTTGGTCACGGTGATTGCTATTTCGGTTGTGACAAAAACGGGTACCTGCAGCTACACCCGCACACTGCGTTGTTTCATAACCCGCAGTTGCGCATATCTTGATCCACTTGGTAAATTTGGCTTTCGGGCCTAAATCGGGCTTCAAAAATAAATTTCGGGCTCAGGCCGGGTTCCGGCTTGTGATTTCGGCTCGGGCCGGATTCGGGCTTCAAATTGAGGCCCATTTACAACTCTGATTTGCACGTATTGTAGTTTACGTTTCTTCCCATTATGGTACGGAATTTTTGCACATGTTTCTAATGCACCCGTGGCACCGGGCAAACCTCACATGCTGTTAATATGTTAAACATCATTTGTGCGTCTCGAAAATATCGCAGAGCAATAGTACTAAGTTATTCAAAAAGGAAAATGCCCGTATAAAGCATTGCATTTCAAATGCGTGACATGGTGCATCGGTCTTCTTGTTCAGCCAATCGCACCAAAAAATTCACTATTCATAAATAAATTTCTTTATTTTTTGCTTTTTTTATCGTTTTTTCTGCACCCATAGCATCGCATAAGGAAATGATTGTTACTATTTACAGATAAAACTAAACTATCCATGTTTTGGTCTCCGGGACAATCCAATTCGACCCAGTGGATTCTACCTGGTCAGCGTGGTTAGCATTCCATGTAATTCCAGCTGTTGGGAACACGTGAAGAGTGAAGCAATAATAATACCAGGTAACAACAACTTAGGTAATTGGGCGCAGAATGGCACTACCTAAAAATTCCATAACCAGGTCGCAATGGCCAGGTGGTTTCATTCACTTCCAACCAACACTTTTTATCCGCAGCCGCTCAGTTGCTTTCCTCAACCAAAAGTCTTGTGAGAAACCGGGCAAACATTTCTAAAAATATACAGAATTAGGAAAAAATTCAAAGAGAGTTTAACAATTTTCGAAATATTTTCAAAATGCTTTTGGTTTGCAAATGTAGACTTGCTTTCGAGTATTGACAAGTACGTGAAGCAGTGCTTCAGCAGTGGTATTCCAGAACGAGTGCAAAGTTTTTAAAAGTAGGGCAAAAGTATATGGATGACCTTTTATTTACCTTTATATTTCAAGCAGAAGTTGCGAATATAAACGGGAAAATTTGATTTTGAACGGAAATTTGAACGGATTGCTTTCCGGATTTTTGTTGTGAGATTCAGTTCATTTTTTTATTCATTTTCATGCCCTCTTTTTCTCTGGGGATTGTTGCGGGGGCAGCAACCCTATAGGAGGACACGATATACCTCATGATCAACAGCAATATCAGATAGTTCTGCTGGCTCCACACCAAGACGGGACCAAGCAAGGTCGGAGATGTAGTCACGAACGCCATCTGCTCCTTGGACGACCTCTATGGACCGCATTCCCGTCGGGGCAGCTAGCAGAACTTGCCTCACCAACCTTTCCTGGAACATTCTGGACAAATGGCAGAACCAATGTAGCTAGACAGTGGTTCTTAACCTTTTTAAATATCTTACCCTTTCATCAAACAAGATTACCAGATTTACCCACAATACACTGAATGATGCTCATTTATTGAAAAAACGAAATTAAACAAACTCTTCGCTTATTGTCATTTACAATACTGTATTATGACACGAAGTACAGCAATAATTCCGTCCTGCAACCTTTAAACCAGGGTTTCTTAACCTAGGGTGCTAGCACCCCCAGGGGGTGCTGACATCAAATTCAGGTGGTGCTGGGGAAGGTCACATATGTGGCGGTCAAAGCTAAAAGGAATATGATGTACTGCACTTGTTTTTTCGTAAACCTTATAACAACTAGGTTTTAGCCAATCGTAAGGGTACTGGACTGCTAAGGCGTGACCAAAAGGGGTGCTGAGGTAGAAGAATGTTAAGAAATGCTGCGTTAAACGTTTTGCATAAGAATAAGGACATTTAGTAATTATAGTTGTCATTTTACTCCTGTATAAAGAAAAGCTATGTCTAACCCAAATGGCTTACTCAGCCAAAATTAAGTCACTATCTTAACCAGGACCGCACATTGAATGACATATTATTGAGGGCTGCACATCGAATGACTTNTTTTGATTTTAGCAAACTAAATTTAGTTTCAACTAATATACTGAAATTGTTCGAATCATAACTGCAATGGTAACAGACGTGATAAAAGTGGTACTGAAAACCATCTGCATCAAAAATGTCAAATTCAAGATTATCAAAATAACAGGTTGTCAGTACATGGGATACTTTAACTACAGCGAAACTAAACTGGGCCGCACAAAACTATTGACTGGGCCACATGCGGCCCACGGGCCACGGGTTGGACACAGCTGTCTTAATGTGGTGAAGCTAACTGATAAATATCGACTTGAATTGGTAAAATTTATCAACAAACTGTACTTCACGGTGCGATGCGCAAATCTATGACAATTTTTTTCTCAATATTTCTAGTGTTCATTCTTACAAAACCAGATTCGCTGGCAACCCAAACTTTTATACACAGGGTTTCTACAAATTCTAGAAAAAGAAGTATTTCTTATAGAGGGGCTACGCTCTAGACAGAAATCGAACAGGGCTGAAAACTTTGCCCCATGTCGCCTTCTGCAACAGTATAGGAATTGCCTCTTCTCATATTAGGAATAAGATTGTTTTCACATAGCCACGTTTAGTCATGTTCCTTTTTGCGGTTGCATCAGTCTTCTCCAGGAGTGCAATGCTTTCGTTTGCTGTATTTTTGTCGATTGTTTGCTTTATACATTGTTTTTATGCGGCCACGCTCATAATGTGTTTATGTAGTGTGGAATTGTGTATGATTTATCAAAGTTTTGGGGCTCCTCGACTAGATAACTTTAGTTTTTTGGCGTCCTGGTTGCGAGTGCATTCTAGCAGTGTTTGCTTCAGCGTTGCTCTGTTGTACCGTAACAAATAAAATTACTTATGAACGCAAGCCTTGACGACACTGATTTTTTTTAATCGAAATGGTTTGTTATGCAAGTGCGTTAAAATGTTATTTTCTAAATGGTTTATTTTTCCTTTCTTTTACATAATATTAGTGATTTGCGTAAAATTTCATCACGCGACCCGTATGAAAGCTTGCTTGCGACCCAAAAAAATTCTACTAAATCTGATTATCACTATTGCATTTTTAGACTGTGAAGACGAGGAAGTTAAGAACACGACGAATTGCAGGACAGAACGTAAGTTTTATATTTGTATGTTTTTCCCGCAGGATACACAAATAACAATTTGTTCTGTTTCTCTTTCCTCTGCAGTAATAATTCAATCCGCATACTATTTTTTTTTACTTTAATTCGAAATGCAGCTGACGCTTTTACATTTTGCAAGTTCAATTCAGTTATTGGAACTCGCAAATGCATTTTAAAAACCTCCGATTACACGACGCCCTGTATAGTCGCCAAATTCGATGGCTGCTGTGTACGTGGCACAAACTGATCTGCAGTAGAAGCAGTTTCTGAAGCAAGTAAGGCACAGTCAGTCATCCTCGTGAACAGAAACGATTACCTTCAGGATTTAAGCTACATAGATTTTCAGCACCGGTTTATATCTTCGCAACTAGAGGAGCAACCGGGCAATTGCCCCCTCTCTCGATATTTTCGAAACCATGTTTAGTTGTTAGGTACAACAACAAACTGCCATCATCTTGCCCCCAAAAATATCAGCTGGTTGCGGCCTTGATAGAATATGTATACGTTACTTCCAAAAACGCTGTCACTTGGGGTTTTAATGGAAGTTTTGCTCTTGTATTTTTTTACAGAAATGTCAGCGGAGATGAAAATGCCTTCTCATGACCAGGACCTTTGTGTTTTTAAGGTGATTTGAGGACCGAAACTATCTCCTAAATTTCTTTAACGGTCCCTGAAAATGCAGTAAAACCTAGCTTTACGATCGCCTCGGTAAATCGCGCACCCCGCTATTATGGGGCTTTTTGTCAGTACCAAGATCCAGTTCTGCTTTCGTATACACACTACAGTGCGAGTTGTCGTCAAAAATCTATTTTCCAAAGATATTTCAGTAGATCTTCGCTGTTAATATCGGAGGTGCTACAAGGAGGTCTCCATATAGTGTTTTTCTGCAATGAGGAACCTCGGCAAAGCGGGTACCTCGCTATTAAGAATTGCAACCGCGATGTGGGCGTCCAAAATGGCATTTTCATTTCGGAAAGCGACCACATTTAATACCCACAAACCATTTTCAACGCAAAACCAAAACACATGGAATTTTTCGTGCAATATAAGCACTTGTAAAGCACAATTCCGTTTGTTACGCAACATTGTTGTGACATCGTCCACCAGACATTCTTGCTTTCTGATAGTATACACACAGTGTCATAAAAGGGCGGTTCCAGCCAGAAAGGTTAGGTGGGCGATTTTAGTAATATTTGGTAGTCAAGTCTCATAACGGTTTCGCTACTGTAAGAGAGATGAAGAATACTTCACAACACTGCTGTTACAAAACAATGGACGACAAAATGGCTCTATATCGCGAATGTTGTTTTCCGAGTTGCACAAAATTATGGTGAAAAAAGTTACTTTCGTAGGTTTTAGGGAGGTGATCGCCGCCCCGGGATCCACCCTTGGTGTCAAACAAAATGCTGCGACTAACTTTGTTTAGCTCTTAGCTGAGAAGTGACAAAAACAAAGAAACGACGAACAGTGACAAAGCGAGCATCAAAGATGCTGCAATCTGCGAATTCGGCAAACGACAATAAAATTAACGCTGGTGGATGGGAACCTATTTTGCTGAATGACATTTTATGAACTAATTTCATTTTTTAAATCTGAACTGTTGATAACAAATAATTCGTTTAAGCAACTATGATTATTTTTACATAGTTAGATAAAACGGTTGCGGTCTCTTAAAATTTCTCAGCGGTCAGCAACGCCAAAGATTTAAAAAACTGATCAAGACCACGAGTAATACTCTCCTGATTTCAAACAAATTCATGGCAGCCTATCACGCACCTACCAAAATCACAAAAATTTAGTTGTACTGTTTCTTCCTCAGATTTGCGCGGAACATCTAAGAGCAACGTCCATTCCCAACAAGTATGCATTCCTGCAATGAACACGTAAAATGATCAACAGTTTCGAGCTTACAACGTAGCAATGCGTTGCACCACCACTAGACGAAGCAAAACGAATTTTATAGTGGTAGGGTCCTTGGTCCGATCTAGGCGTGCTACCTGCTTCATGGTTGATTGATTGCGTGACGTCATCAGTGATCATTTAATCTTGGAATGCCTTTTTTGCACAATTTCTAAAAAGACTGAAATGCGAAAATGCACCTGCACTCGCTGTGATTTTATCACGGATGCTGTCGATTGTTGCAAAAGTTCTAAAATAAACCGTGACCCTACCGTAAACCCCCAGGAGTCTAGCTTTTCTCCGAAGTATAGTACAGTACAATAGAAACCTTGCCAATTCGCTTTTGCATTGTGTTTAGTTAACAACAATCTCTCGTCATGCATAAAGATCTCGAAAAAAATGAAAAAACGCTGTTTAAAATTAGTTTGCATTTAAAGCTTGTACGTTGGAAAATTCTGTGTAAGTAACGATCCAAAC
>JGI24158J21664_10002570_pt1 | contig 22178 bp, 14 predicted proteins | sample Ectturendosymbi3_FD_21664 | JGI IMG/M metagenome (IMG submission 21664)
CTGTGCCAGACTTTCTTGACAATGTCTGGTTTTCGGACGAGGCACATTTTCTGTTGTCAGGTCACGTGAACTCTAAGAACAACATCTTCTGGGGTAGCAGACCCCCTGAGCACTGTCTGCAAAGGCCATTACACTCTGTGAAGTTCACTGCCTGGGTTGCCATCTCCAAACTTGGCATCATTGGACCATTCTGGTTCGAGGACGACAACGAGCGGTCTGTGACAATGAACACCGAGCGATATGTCCAGGAGCTTGGCAAGTTCTGGACAGCACTTGGTCGACGGAGAGGGGTCGTCATGGTCCTCTCGTGGTTCCAGCAGGATGGTGCCACCCCCCACTCCTCAAACGAATCATTGGCATGCAGTGGTGTGCGCAGAAAATTTCCGAGGAGAGGACCAAGTTTCGCCACAATCGTGTGACATCACAATCAAATCAACTTTAAAGGAAGTGCCGAAGTCACAACCATTCTAGGGGGTTCCGGGGACATGCCCCTGGGAAAATTTTGCAAAATTATACCTAAAAATACGCATTTTTGTGCATTCTGGAAGCAAGTTTTAGACAATACCGTTTTTACATTTCTTTATTTTTAGGGTCTGAGGGGGTGGCCATGGCACAGTGGCCTCCCCCTCCGTACGCCAGTGTTGACATGGCTACTGCAGCGTGTCCCTGACCGACTGATCAGCCGCAGGTGTGACCCGCAGTGGTCGCCGCATTCACTGGACTTGACACCCCAGATTTTTATCTGCGGGGATACCTTAAGGACAGGGTGTATGGCAACAACCCCCAGACTACCCCTGACCTAAAGGCAGCGATCACAGCAGCAATAAGAGCGATCCAAAGGGAGGAAAGCGGGAGGGTCATCGAGAACTTTGCCCGCCGGATCCAAATATGCCTGCAGCGCCAGGGAGCTCATTTGGAGCGCATTTTTTGAGCGCCAGTGAAACAAAGAGTTTTTGTAGTGCAGACTTGAAACTTTGGAGATGTCTGCTATACAGGCTTGACCTAATGTAGCTAAAGGTTTGTGTCAATCTAAATAAAATTTTGGAAGTTATTCGATTTTTGGTGATGACCGTTTTTTATGTGTCACCCTGTATATAGGTGCAGTGTGTTTGTTTTTTTGAACACAGATGAGAAAAAACAGATGTGATTCTTATAAAAAATGTAGGCCATGTGTTTTGTCAAATATTCCAATTGTGGCGATTTCGGTTGGTTTGCCTGTGGCAGTTAATGCTCCTGTTCCCTCCAGCCAAGTAGGATTTCAACAATTTCGTGCAATTGAACGCTTTTGCGTCGACGGCAACAACAAGCGCAGTGATCGTGCACAACCGGTAATCATTTAGAATTTTTTACTGACCGTACTTTCAGAGCGTCATTTTCGGATTTTCGCAAATTGATTAACGCTTTCCATTTTTTTCTCGTAACAATGGGAGAAGGGGCCTCACATGTGGATTAGCCTAGGGCAAGGCTGCCCAACCCGCGGCCCGCGAGGTTGTTTCAAGTGGCCCGCGATGTAATAAGTTCGTAAGCATACTTTTTTAATTTTTAGTATTTTTTTATAGGCTCAAGTATGTTTGCCATCAAAATGCACCAAAATTGTACCTGTTGTTTCTGTTATGGTCCTACCACCCAAAACCTGCACAACAAAAGCTTCAAAAATTTTTTAGACTTGGTTTTCATCCATACAAGCTGGTAACAATGCGTGCGATTATAGGACTCATTATGACCTCGTGTTATCGCATAAAACTTATCAAAATCAAGGGATTTGTTACGTCACAATAGCTCATTGTTACGTCACAAAACGTTTGTGCCAGCAAGAAATTTCCGCAACATTAAAAAGGTTGGGCAGGCCTGGCCTAGGGCCTCACGTCAGCTAAATCCGGCCCTGGCTATGTGTAAAGAAGCTAGGACCGTTACTAGGGGAGAAGCCCCCCTTGGAAAAATTATCGTCTCCCCTGGAAAAACGTGTCGGAGAAAATTTAAAGCTATTGGACATAGTTCAAAAATTTTTGCCCCTCTCAGAAAACTCTTCGCACTCCTTGGTGTCTCGAGCTGGTTATGTGCCTGAAAGAAGCATGCGTGAAAAAGAAATATTGCTGCCAAAAAAGCGTATTTTTGGAACCAATGCTCCCTCTAAACAGGGGCGGATTCAAGGGGGTCGATCGCCCACCCTAAAATCTAAAAGTAACTGCATTCACCATGGTTTTGTACAATTCGGAAAATAACATATCAAAAACAATTCCGAATAAGACTTTCGTCATGTTCGAATTGTCTTGTTGTTCGCGATATAAGACTATTCTGTCGTCCATTGTTTTGTCAGAGCAGTGTAATATTGTATACTTCTTACAGGAGCGAAGCCGTTGTGAAACTAGCTACCACTGAAATATCCCACCCTAACGTTACTAGCTGGATTCGCCTCTGCCTCTAAAGTGCGAAACTGCGCAGTACCACCAGACCATTTGCACATAGAAATCATTCTCGCGCACTTGCAACCTTCCAAAACATTGGAAAGACATGAAAACAAGGAGAAGCTATTTGAATTAAATATGCGTTTTGTTCGTATTTTGATAAGATTTTGTACTCATTCCATTCACAAAGTTTGTAATTCGTTAAGAACTCCGCTAACTCAGTCTTAAAATATCCATTCTCACTAAAACAAACATTTTCTCAGTGTAAAATGTTCCTATTGGGTAAACACTGTATGTAACTGTTGCCGTAACATTGGACATTTTTTGTGTACGTCCATTTGCGTTGCATCGCCAACAAACTGAAAAAGATAAGCACAATGTCGGCTTTTCCCCCTTGGAAAAATTCCTGCGGGCGCCCATGGTGATGCTGATAAGTCTGGCTAGGAAAGTAAAGTCATAATTTGTGGTTTCGGTAAGCACCATGGCAACGCTTCTGTGGAAAGAAGTACCCTGCTTTGAAAATCTGCAGACGGCCTACTGTGAAAATTATCGTAATATACCTGGCTATGGCTGCCACCGAAGCGCATTTTTGTGACTACTGTCGTAACATAGGTCATTTTCTTTGTGGTGTAGTCGCGTAGAAACGGTAAAGCGTTTCGTGAACGTACATTTGCATTGCATCGTCAGCAACCTGACGAGGATCAGCAAATTGTTGGCGTTGCCCCCCCTGGAAAAGTTTCTGCGGTCGCCCATGGTGAGAGTACCGAGTATTTCACCACTAATGAAGGTTTTAAAAGTTAGTGTCTATGCAAAATACAAAACTGACAGTGCAGTTCAGGAATTATCGTTCCTTTTTCAATGCCAGTGTTAGTGGTATCAAGTAGGAGACCATCGTCCAGTGTTTCGTCTGACATTCAATTTCTGTATTTAGATTTGACTTGCTTCATCGTAGAAAATGTACGTAGGCTACTCTCGCACACGTACATTTTTAGTGCAAAATAATTCGGTTTGGAAAATCTATTTTTGCTGACTAATTTCCAGAAGCACTCTACAGTCTGCTCGCACGCCGTTAATGTTGTACAAGATATTACGCTTGTTCTAATTTAAACTACCTACTGTGACATACACACAACATCAAATCAACACTGAGAAAGCTCACGGGCCTTGAATTTTCTTTCCGCGGGCCTGCAGTTGGACCACACTGAACATAATATGATGCATGCCACATAGGCCATGGCTTCTGAAACTTTTTCGTTCTGCAACCCATTTTAAAAAAGTTTTTTTTATCCGACCCGTGATGGATAGCAGTTGTAATGATACTTGTAAACGTTCCATTACGAAGCTCAAGAAGCATTTTTATCCGTGGCGAAATCATACAAATGCATGCAATCCTCGAAAGTAACTGTACAGTAATAAAACTACCACATAATGGATATAGTAAGGCGCAAAAGATTAACAAAATAAATTCAGTTTATAGAAGTCATCAAGTAAAGGGATGGAAGCACTTGATGATTTTTGCACTGATCATACATTCGTAGATTGATACATGACAACGCAGGAAGAAGGACATTCTCAACATTTTTCAAACAGTATCGAATTTTGGACTTGATGATTATCAATTTTGAGAATGCAGCTTCACACAAATATGTTGTGCAAAAGGCGAAGAGTTTATGAATGACTAAATCAGAAATAACTGGGCATTCATTTCTTGTTCTTATCCAAAAATGACATAAACACTGTTTTAAAAATTCCAGTTGCAAGCTTTTGTCGTTAATAATTCCACAAATTTATCCTGGGCATGGCAGGTGTGTGGCCTCCTTAAAATTTCAATTGTGCATGGCTTGTGGATCCAACTTTTCTGAATCAAAGTCCAAAGTACTTCTGAAACTGTGAACAAAGGTTTTAACTATAGTCTAAAACTGTTATGTGTGCTCTCAAAGCAGTTAGCCTAGCTCCTAAACTAGACCTAGAGTTCTAAACACAGGCATGCTTTTTTGTCGGAATGAATGCAAAAGAGTTAATATTGGTCCAAGACCAAGACGTGGTTAAGACTTGGAGACCAAGACTTCATCAAAAATTCCAAGGCCGAGACTCGAGACTTCAAAATTTGTGGACTTCGCCAAAACTTTTCAAAAAAATGTCGTTATTACTTCTAAGTTTAATTGTTTCGAATTTCTGGTATTTTTCCGACCGTTTTTGGCTGTTTCTTATACCTGCAAATACAACAAACAAAAAACGTGTTGGATTATAGAGGTTGTGAAATTATCTTTATTATTGAACACAATGATGTTGCTAATGAGTTTATCACTTCAAAAACACAGATTTCACGCGATTTTTCATGACCTAGACACACAGGTCGACTAATAAAACAGATCTGGGTGAAAAAACCCTCAGTGGGAGGTCCTGGTCACATGCAGCAAAACGACTAACCGTAACTTGAAGTGAACATTTGAAGTTGTACTGTTGTGTTATTGTTACGCAATAACGACCAAGAGTACAAGAATCCGCTAGCAAGTTTCGCAACCTGCCTCTGCTGGCAAAGGCAGCGAACTGTCGGGGGCTCGCGGTCACAACTTTGCCCCAGGACCAGTGTTTTTTAAGGTTTTTAAAAGGGTGTTGTGGTGGAGCTTTAGGGTGTCAACACCATTTTCCTAGTATGTCTGATACTTTTAACTCATTTTCACAAAAACGCACGCTTCCGTCCAAATATGCTTAATTATTTGAATGCGACATTCACGTTTGGCAAACAAACTAAAGACGATTTAAAAAATAGCAAGGTTCAAATATGTAGGCGTACATACTCATTCATTTACTCATTTTCGTGCCCGTTTTTCCTTTGGGGAGAGTCGCAGGGGCAGCAGCCCTAGGAGGAGTCGAAATACCTCACGATCAACAGCAATTTCAGATAGTTCTGGTGGCTCCGCACCAAGACGGGACCAAGCAAGGTCGGAGATGTAGTCACGTCACCTGGTGCTTGGACGAACTTAAGGACACTTTCCTGTAAGTGCAGACTGTAGCTCGAAGGACTTAGTGCGCTATTTTTTCAGGGACATTCTGGACACATGGCCGAACTAATATAGCTGGGATCTCTCGATTCGGAGAAGTGGCTTGAAATCCCGAGATTTGCGGATTTAAAAACCTGTACTCTTTGTCATGAAGTGTCACACCGAGAGCTCTTCGCAAATATCCCATCTCTGCCGTGCGTTCTTTTGACAGTATTCTTCAGTTGTCACCTAAGATTCATGACCACAGTTGAGGATCGAAAGAAAGAACAATTTGAAAACTGAAAGCTTTGCGTTCTTCGAAAGCTCCCGTTTCATCACCATGGAGCAATAAAGCTCACGCAGAACTGCGTTTGCTTTACCAATCCGTGTATTAAATCCCTTTTTTCCGACTTCCGTCACTCATAAATACCACCCCACGGTACTTGAACGTCTCCACCTGCCGCAGTGCATTTCCGTTCTCTTGCAGTAAACACTGCCTTGGTCGTCTTAGGAGACATAACACCTCAATCTTTTCAGAGATGATTTTCGTTCCTGCTTGGTCGCGCGCAGCAGAAAACCGATCAAATGCGTGCTGAAAACCCTGTTCAGAATATCCACGCATGCAGTACCAATTCGTCCTCGAAAAGCAAACGGTTCATCCTGCAGTTCCCAACAGTGACACCCTTTGCGACGTGTCTGACTTTCTTTCCAATTTATATAGACCAGGGCTTGTCAATTTTTTGGGAGAGGACCACATAAATTATTCCACAGCAGTTCGAGAACCAGACATCTTGCATTCTACTAAATCAACACATTTCTCGTAAATATATTTTTTTCATTATTGGCAAAATGTGTTTTGGGGCCGGGTGAAATAGCTTCGCAGGTCGGATTTTGCCACAGGACCGCTCTGTCATAGACTATGAAGAGGAGTGGTGGCAGCTCACACCATTGTCGGAGTTCAACGTGACGCTGAACGGTTGTGATTTAGCTCCGCGTCGACAGAGACACAATCTTCTGAACTAGAATACAGTTATTTGACGGCCAGCAGGAGACACCCGTTAACACCGTACTCCCACAAAACCCCCCAAAGCTTTTCACGAGGAACCCAGCCATATATACACTTTCCCCAGGTCGGCAAAACATGTGTGTAAATTTTTGGCAGGCTCCCGGGATTTCTCGAAAATTTGCTGGAGGGTGGAAATTTGTTCTGTAGTGCTACGGGCACGACGAAAGCCGCACTGGGTATCATCCAGCTTTGATTCAATTATTTTCGCAGCATCTTGGCATACACTCTGCTTGGGAGACTTAGCAAAGAGATGCCGCGGTGGTTGGTTCATTCACTCTGGTCTCCATATTTGTGTGTGAGGATGATCAATTTGCTAATATTTCGGCACCCTTCCAAAAGACCATGCCACTTGACACACACGAGTCAACCAAACCATCCAGGGTTCCAAGTTCCCGTAATTTACTATCAAACTATTTGCAATTAGCTTTAAGCTCGGTTTTAGCAGCGGCATCAGTGAGCTTATTGATGCACAGTTCTACGGAAGCTTTCACCTGTGCGAAGTCTAAACATCCCGCCTGAAAAACTTTGCTAAGTTCAGTCAGTTGAAGTGCCAATGTTGACAAAAGAAAAGCAGCATGTTGCAATTTTTTGTTTTTATCAGTCGCAATGAAACAACGCACATCGCATCATTTTTATTTTCTGACAGCTGCTACAGTGCGGCCCAAACGGCCAAAATCTCACTCCTAACTCTCACTGTTGCCTTACGCGACAACCACCTTTTTGAATGCGCGCTGCAACTGCCGACTTTTTGTCTTCAGTGTAGTCTGATGCATCGCCAGGCAAGCCGATCGTATCGGTGAAAAAGTAAAACACGTCCATAATTGCATTAAAGTGCTTTCGCAGCTTCGTACACCATACTGTACAAATCTGCGGCAGTATAGTAAGAGGCCGAAGCGAGGGCGAGGCGGTGTGCTTTGTGTGACAATGCACAGATACAAAATTACAGTTTTCGCTTCCAACTTCTGCGCCAGAACATTGTGTCGGCCTAGAACATTGCAGCCGTTTGCTACAATAGCCACGTGCAGGAAAGCATGCTTTCCTCAAATCGTTTTGCTTCACTACAAGGCAAACAATATCTAGGCCTTCAGAATTTAGGGTGTCATTGCAAAATTTTAGGGTGTGATTTTGGCACCCATAAACGACTTTAAAAAACACTGCCCAGGACCGTAACCAGGGAGAGCGCGGGGGGTGGGCGAAGCCATTCCTATAATTTTTTCGCCCCCTCTGGAAAAATGCGTTGGACATAGTTTACAAATTTTGGAGAGAGCTTAAAAAATTTGGGCCCCTCTCAGAAATCTCTTTGCCACACCTGGTGTCTCAAGTTGGTTACGGGCCTGCTTTGCCCTGATGGGCCTCGCGTTCGTTTATCCGCCCCTGCCTACATGCCTAACTGTATGCGTCTAGAAGTCACACTTCCACTTGATCAACGTGTTATGTGAAATGATTGTTGTAAAAAAATGTGCTATGTCTAGCCCAGGTAGTCTTCTCTTATTTTGTGCTGGATAGCAGCAAGATGCATTTGGTGCTTTACGACCAAAGTTACACATTTGCGCAGCTTGCTGTTCAGACAGCCAGATGGAGTTAATTGTGTAGTTAGAAGAGTCTATTCAGCAATCATTGATAAGTTGTCCCAAAACAGAGTAGTGCAGTTAGTGGATTATGGATGTTAACCGTTGCGTCCACGCAGTAGGCCTTAGTCTATATTTTTTAACGTTTATAGGCGATTTGAGATACAAAATGTTATTAATCTAAACATGTGCCATGCATCAAGAGATTAACAAGTCCAGGCATCATCAAGGTTTATGCATGCGTATTTCGACCAGTAAAACACGCAATGCTCACGCTTTACAAGCGTATTTCATGGTAAAGTTTATCAATTTGCGCTAATGAAAGAAAACGTTCATCGCGGCGCACGTGCTTTGATCGACCTCATGTTTGCTCCTTCGGTAAAATTGTTTTGATAACTGAACGATAGGATTGATTCTGGTTTCCTGCAAATTTTTTTACATTTGCATTTCGTTACGAAATCTCCAAATAATCGATGTCATTTAAATGGCAATGATTTACGACACAATTCCTTTTAAGTTCGTTCAAAAAATTTTAGTTGGAAACTAGGAGCATATTATGCATATTTGCCGGAAAATATCTATAATTTATTTGTACGATCTGCAAATGCTGTTTATGTTGTGAATTCAAAAAAAATTTCAGAATGTCTAGCCTCCTGCACAAATATGAAGGCCCCCAATGGAAGACTTTCTGGCGACGGTTCTGCTCAGGCCTGCAGACATAGTGGGACATTCTGGGCCAGTTATCTCCAAATCTTTTTTGTGCCTCCCAAAATTGTGTTGTGCTCAGACAAATTTGTTTTAAACATATGACAAAAATCTTTCCCCCCTAAAAATGTATTTTCCCCCCAACCTTAAAACCTGACTACGAGCCTGATTCTGCCAAAATTGCGTCTGCAATTAAGGTATTTTGTTTTGAAGGCCATTCGGCCTCCAGATGTTTTTATAAATCACCATTAGGGGGGCCCCTGTGAGCATTTTTGAGGGGGGAAGAGTTGGGCTGATACGGCACTGCCGAGACCTGCTGTAGCCTTCGAGACCGAGACGAGACCTGAAACCTTTGAGATTGAGACCAAGACTGGCAAAAATGGGTCTCGAGATGGAGACCAAGTCTCGAGACTCCATCACTACAGTGGCGTAACTAGACGTTTGAGCCAGAGGGGGCAAAACATAGCTGAAGAGGGCCCACTGGTCACAGCAGGGGGCCACTAGCCAACACACAGAAAAAAGCTAAGAAATGATAGTGAATCCGGATGTTGTAGATGTACTTTTTTCAGTTGGGTTAATAAAAACGACACTTCAAATACCAAAATTCTTATATTCAAGCCTATGGCAACATGGCATAGAAAAATAGAATGTACCAAACATCTACAGAAAATTTGTAAAGGGAAAGTTGGTCGAATAAATGTTTTTCGGGCAAATTTGCGGAAATTCTCGAAAAATATCCTTTGAACCACCCCAAAATTGCCTACTCCTATACCTGTCATTTCTAACAGATATTTTGAGGAAAATACGCAAAAAGGTACGTAGTTGGTAGTGGTTTAGGATTTTCGTGGTGGCGACTGGCGAGAAACAGGTACGGCTTGAGCACATCTGTTTGGGTTAATGTTTGTCAAATCTTTAACGTGTGTTGAATAAACGGTCATCTTTTCTATTCAAAGTTCAAAATATTTAGATATATTTAGCGGTTTTGCCAAATCTCAAGAGCATTATTGGCAGTCACAAGTTGTGGCTGCCAATCGATTTCTTAAATTGTCTAATGGCGGGAACAGACTTGGGTCACCTGACAAGTAAAGCAGGAGAGTCGCTTGCGAACCTCTGGCGTATTCGTGAGTTTATAGTGAATGTTTGGTTATAAAATAGTTTGCTTTCGCTGGCGCCATCCGCCGCACCCAGATCACCAACCAGTCAACTTTAATCTCGTCGGAAAGCTAGACCAAATACAATCTCGATAATACCCGCTTTGTTGCGAAAATGACGGAAGTAGTCTGACGATGGTCCTTACTGTAGCTGACCTCCGTGACCAAATGCAGCACAAGCATGAACAAACAACGACTGAATGCTATTTGATTTGGAAGGAGCCAACAAGCACTCTTGTGTCCAGATTAATATGCTTGTTATGCAAGCTAAGTTGCATGAAATATAGATGATGTAAATTTGGAAACAGCAGTGAAAACTCTGATGCAGGGGTGGGGAATCTATTTACTATCATGGGCCGCATGTATTGTGCATTATGGCTGGCGGGCCGCAAAATCGATTAATTTTATCCTAAAATCCTACCATTGCCCACGAGGAAGAGTGGCTTCTCTTGACTGACTATCTAAGCACTTGCTTATTACGGAGCCTCGTTTTGACGTGATGTTGTACCCTAGTTTGGGAAACGAAAATTCTGATGCGGACCATATGTCGTATTTTGTGATTAGAGACTTACAAAATAGTCGTAAAACTGCTACTTCAATTGGCAAGACAATAGACTTGTTACATTGATGATAAATGATGATGCTTCTTGGAGAACACTTCCCATTATGCGTGCCATTGTGGCTGAATTTTCCGAAGATCTGGATTTAAACACTTGTCACCGATTTTTGATAGACAATACGTCTTATGTGATATTCCACCAGACCATAGCACCCTGGTTGGAACTTACTCGTCGACAAAAGTTTCGGATGCTGATATTACCGTCAGTAGGATTGAAAATGAGTGGTGAACCCCCGTCATACATCGGCATAATGAGCGAAGAAGAAAGTTTGTTATGTTTCACTGCTTGAAATTTGTTTTTATGCTGATAGGATCACAAATACTGCAACACCCATGGCAGATACAATCGCCCATGAGCTACGCTTTAGCGTTTTGAACAAGTATTATGATTGGCAAAGTGAAGATCTGTTAGCAGCTCAAGTAAATGACTCCGAACCTGAGAAAATTTTACCGAGTGTGAAAGCCGCTGTTGCGAAATACTCTGAACAAGCTTCCTTAACCACATGGTCTCGCTTTGTGATAAATAATATTGGATACGTTGTGTTTTTCAAAACGATAATTCTCTGGAATGATTTAACCAGGGAGAAACGTGTATTGAACAGAATGCCATGTATTGGAATGAAAGTGGACAGTGGACCACCTTCATATTCAGGAGTGTTAAGTGCTTTTGGAAGCGCTCGTTATTATCGCATGTAAATAAGCTGCATTATAAAACCTTCTTAATTCAAACCTTGGTCCTTCAGTGGACTCATGTTGATCTAAAATCTGACAGCATGTGTAGAATGCATGATGAAGGAAAGTAAAAAGAAAGTAAAACGTGTGAAACCGCCTTTGCGTTGTATGAAACTCCATGCCCCAAGCTGTCAAAAAGACGCTTATATTCCGTGTTCTCGATGAGATGCATTTATGTGTTCATTTACGTTGATGAAAAGAGAAGACTATAATGTTGTGTGGATTACATCATCTTGGTGATTTCATGTGTAAAGAATGAGAATGTTATGTTGAAATAAGTCGCATTTATGTAACCTGTTCATAATTAACACTGATTTGTCTGTTTTACGTGATTCTATCTGAATAAGAAATTTGATCAAATTCTATTTGAATAAGAAATTATATAAAAATTATATTTGAATAAGAATAGGAAAGCTGTTCAGTCTTGTAATAATCCATCCCCTGAAAGCATTGCAAAAACGCTTCCGCACCCTAAAGATCAAGAATCCTTCGTCGAGAAAGACGAGAAGAAAAAGACCCTCCTACATAGTTTCTCAGAGTTGATTGATTATTCTGACATACAAATGAGTTAACAACATACCGGCAACATGGTTAAAATTTAGTTTGATTAAGAAATTATACTAAAGTCTTAGAACATATTCGTATTTTACTTATTTACTGCGACAATGCTGTTAAACCTTAAAATGACCATTGGTGGCACAATCAACTACGTGCAACCAATTTGCAAATAAGTTGTAGTTTAATCAAGTTTTTTCAATGTTTTGGGAGAAAACAACATTTCCTTATATCCTCCTTTGTATTGCCTTCAAGGCTTAGCCTTCGAAACATTGCTTTTTATACAGTTTGTCACTGTTCTTTGCCTCTCCAATAGAAGTTGAAAGAAAGGACATGCAATTAAATGGTTCTAGAAATTCAAAACTGTTTGAAACACTAAATATCCTAAACCAGTGGTTCTCCGTTTTTATATATCTTATACCTTTTTTTCAAACAAGGATACCAGATTTATCCCCAGTACACTCAGTGTTGGTATATCTGCTCATTTATTGAAACTACGAAAGTAACAAATTTCTACAGTAACAAATTTGTACAACTTTAATTTTGAATCGTTTGTTATGAACTTGCCTTCATAAAAAACGATTCAAAATTAAAGTAAAGAGTCACTCATTAAACGCAAGAAAACATTATCAAAAGTACTGTAAACTGTGATTTTGTAAGTTCCTAATGATGCTCTACACTTCTCATTGAAACGTGCTTCTATTGTCTCCTCATTTGGGAGCTCTACAAGTACAGATCACTGAAGATGTTCTTCGGGTGGACGTTCAGCATGAGAAAATCGGAGTGTGACTCTTAGTTGTGCAGGAATATAATCGTAGTGTGATACTTGCAAACACTTTTATTATTTTAGTTTTTTAAGCATTGCATTTTAAAACTGGACACTGCCAAATGAACACCCACTAAAAAACTCCAAGAGATAAACATAAAAGCAACATTTATGAGCTACTCTGCGTGACTACAGATTTTTCGTACACCTAGAAAATATAGTTTTCAGGCAGAAGCTCATAAGTAAAAACCTCCCGTGCGCCAAGCCTTGTGTTGCTTGTCAAGCGCTTTCGTCAGTAAACGCTTTTCATCGAGACAGGCTAGAATAGATGATAATTTTCTAACGATTGGTAGATTGAGATCAATGAAGAAAAGCCGTCACAGCACCATTTGCAGCAGCTGCAGGAATTTAATAGAAAACTTTCAGAGCTAAATTTTGCTCCACCGCGCCGAAGGCTTGGCACGAACGAACGCATGCCGATTAGCAGCGGAAAATCCCCGCCTCTTTCGAAGTCTGTGGCGACCGTTCCCACCGCATCATCTCCGTCACGGCGAGAGCCAACTCACGTCATCGTCAGAAGAAGTGCGTCGCTTCCAGAAGACAAATTGATTTCTACCGCAACAGTGTCGTGTTGTGCCGTGTGTGGGCAAGTCGTAGTAAAATACCATCGTCACGTGACTTCCACTTGACAGGCAAAAGTGCTTCTGGGTTTAACTAAGCGAGAGAATCAAAGAAACAAAGACTGGCGGAGCCTCACACTCAGGCGAAGAACGCTTCATATTTGTGGTGAGACGGCTGCTTGCTCAACAGCATACCAGGGACAACTGTAGTCAGGCGGTCTCGCAATGTTGCAGCAGCCCAAATTTTTCAAACCAAGACCAGTGCTCTCACTTTTAGGGATTTTGTCCCTAGATTGGAACTTTTGACCCTTTTTAGGGATTTGGGGATTTTTTAGGGATTTTCGGAAAAGCATGAAAATGTGTAAAATAAACTATTTCAGTTCATTTTGGAAATCATATTTGGTTCTATTTTTAACATTTCCCATAGCACTCCGATTTTATGCTGCTGCACCACCACGGATTTAGGGACTTTTAAGGATTTTTTGATGCTGTTATATGGATTTTTGGAGCTGCATTTGTGAGAGCTCTGACCAAGACCGTTCGACTGATTTAAACCATATCTGTCAATGAGCAAGAAACTCGCAACTCATTGTGGCAACTTCTTCAGGATAACAAGCAATGCTTCTCAAATCAAGTTTCTTGCTTTGAGGAGAGTGATTAGTGATGTGGATGTTGGCAGCGCTGGCCCAAGCAAAGCATGCGACGGGCAAAGAGCCAAAATATACTGCTTATTGTCTAATCATATCAAAAATTATGTTACACATGTAATGGCTGCAACATCAGTCTTATGCTAACTTGACTCACCTGGATACAAAAACAAAGTGGCAACAAAAACATGTGTTTGAAGGTGAAGAGAGCAACCTCAGTCTCCTAGAGAAAATTTGGTGCTTATAAGCATGAAAAAAAGTAAACGTTTTGGTTCTACTTGCAAGCCAGCAGCTTTCCACTTTGCAATCGTAAATCTGAGCAAATTCTGACGTGTTTTCTCATTCGTTGAGAATATAAGTCCGTGAACAGCTTCGTTTCTAATTTCTGATGAAACGAATACAAAGAAAACGTTTCATTTAAAAATTTTCTTGGATGCCAACATGAAAAATACTGTAGTGCTTAGCTTGAAAAACACTTTAGCGCGTGGTGTCTTTCTGCTTCCAAAATGAAAAGTGGTTGATTTGATTCTTAATCGAATCGCGTCACAATCCGGAGCAGCTGTCGAAAGTACGCAACAAGGTACTTCCCGTCTAGACTATGTTTCTCTTGCATCCGTCAGGGTTTCTGCATTGCTTCACTCGAACCGAGGTGCCCGCTTTTCGCAAAGCTGTCATTGGAGAATCTCGCAATGCATAACTACCTTCCACCTTCTCAACAAAGTAAAGGTGCAACGCAAAGTACTGCTGCATTCATATGATCGTGTTGTAACTCGAAAATGACAGTGGATGCTGATAATTTGCAGCTCAGCAAAGCTCGATTTATTCGGTCGTTACAGTGATAACCGACCCTATTTTGGTCTCATTGTTCTACTGTATGTTTAATTTGAAAACGAATACCACAGGGAAAATGAGCACACAGTAAATATCGAAAGGAATACATTAGATTCCCTTGCCTTTTTAATCGGTCTTAGGTATAATTTGGTACACAACAACGTATACATTAACCTAAATTAATACTCAATCCCAATTGTTTTCTTTTTGCCTTCATACGATGGACTTAAGTACGAAACGACATTACGGTAGCATGTCCAGTATGCATGTTTGTTTAGAAAAGCTTGTAATCGAAAGCTGATGCTTGTGTCTATCCGTCGCCGCACTGCAACATGATAATTGCGACCACGACAACAGCTAAAGCAAACATTGCCGATACGAAATACGTTCAGGAAACTGCAGTTGGCTTTAAGTTTACGTAAAAGGAAGCAAAACACTTTGGTCATTTCTAGCTCTGAGGTTTGTAAAGTGGTTCTGGAAATTGAAAAAGTAATAATGTTGTAAACCCTAAAAATCAATGAAATTGTTATCAATCTGTCGTGATCCGTTGAAGGGTGGCAATCTAATACCTGGCTCACTTCGGCTTTGCAAACAAATATTTGCGTCTGTCCAGATCCTTCTAAAACACACTTCGCGTTAGTTTTAGCTGTTTCGAATTTAAAAAGTTTGTTTCGATTTCAGTCATGGCATGAAACATCCGGTTCTGACCGTACCACTGCACGGACCAATAACGAGGTTGATCGAAGGTAATTGAGAAGTTTGGCGGTTTTGTAAAACGTAAGTAATCGGTTATGTTCGGAGTGAGCTGGTCAGTATAAGCTGAAGAAATCTGCAGAACGGAAAACACATTTTTAGGATAGTACGGGTGAGAGACGCCTGGTTCATAAACATGGTTGCAATATACTGTGTATTTTCTTCGTTCTCTTTTTTCGCTTGAACTACTTCTGAAGGAGTTGCACGCTTCTTCGTTTTCAAAATCAAATTTCATTAGTAATTTACCGTAACTGATATGGTGTGATTTGTAAGTCAACAAATTTTGATGCAAAACTGCGAATCAGTTTAAGGTGGTATGCTTGATGGATCCCACTNCAATTTTAAAACCTTGAGTCTGTGGCCCTGCACAGAAAACGTTCTTGCAACTAAAATATTTTTTTGGGTCTGAAAACATAAATGAAGAAAGAAATAAACAGTGTTAAACAAATCTCTGAGGTTAAATAATTGAACACAATCCAAATTTTTTCAGGACACAAGTGACCCGAAAGTTGTGTGGCTAAAAGTCTCTGTTCAGGGCTAAAACGACTGCACTGTTTAACGTTTAAGTGTTGATGTAAGTCTTATACTTCTGTGTTGTACGTACGTTTGCTACTTTCAAAAGTTTAAAATAAAACAAGAGATTTCACCAGCAAGTTTATTTGGACATTTTTTTCGCCAAGTTTTTTTTCCCACTAGCTAAACATTGTTTTAAAAATGTTAGACGCTTTCTCACTTTTTTATAGTTCTTCCTCCAGTAACATTGATGGGTTTATGGTTATTTGTAAGGTGATTAGTTTTCACAAAACCAGAATAAGATATTTAAACACACATTTAAATGTAAAAATGTGTGCTAACATTGTTGGTCTTCAAATATAGCTTAAAGTAAAGAGCCACCAGAACAAAAACTTAGTTTAGTGTATAGTAGTTCCTAGGGACGTACTTCACAATAGCAGGTAAAACTGGTGTCAGACGTTATACAATTTTTACCTATTTTAAGGAAAACCCAGTCTCTCGATTTTTTAAGAAACTTGACTGCAACTGCGAAATCGTGCAATTGTCTTCTTGAGTCCCTTGAGGAGGATGGTGTGCATTAAAGTTTTTCATCACCCGATAAACTGCAAGCTTGGAAATTTAAAACACAAGTTGTGATGACGTGGATGCACCTATTAATAGGAAAAGAGGCTCTTGCCTATCACTGGGAAAGCAAATTAAACTTGGTTAGATGTTCAACTGTTATGACCAAGGTATATACTTGGAAAAAAACAAAACAACGAAGATACCTGCATTTTTTAATAAAATCTTCTCCCAAAAATTCACCACAAAGTATACATTGTGATGCTTTTTCTGAACACGGTCCATTTTTAAAGCCTTAAAACATCGTTACCGATAAGAATTTGTAAACTAGACGTCGTGAAAGGTCATTAGTTTCCTTAAGCTGCTGCGGGATGACACAGCAGATTAATTTCCTTTCTTGTCGTTAGCAAAGTGTGATCACGCTTGTTTTACGCCCAGAAAAGCGTCACGTTTCATTTTATTACTGATCCTCTCGTGATTGCGGTAAGGAGTGTTCACTTGCAGATTTTAAGTTTGCATTTCATATTTAAAGCACGTTTTTTTCAGTTTGGTTTCGCGGCATTTGACAATCGTTCAAACCTTTTGCTATTTGTGAAATTGATGGTTGTCTAATTGCATATCCAAAAGTGAGCTTTAGCTTTTCCAACCAGTTGTTTTTGACTTTTGCGTTTAACTCAAATGCGCAGTTTGAAGTAAATTTGCTCAACGCTATCAACTGCGCAGTTCAGATTCATCAAATGGAAAATCACCCATAGCAGAATTCAATAATAGCTTTTAACGAATTGCTTGAAAAAAGAAGCAGATCTTTGTCGGAAAAAAGTGACCATTTTTAAAGATTTGTTTCTGTAGACCACTAATTTTCTCCGCTTTGTTATTTTTTTCTGCACTCGGTTGATAATTTAATCAGGGTTTATTAAAGGAAAATGTTAGGTACCCGGTATGGACCTGTAGGAACCCGATTTCTCTCATTCTAGGGGCCCTATTTTCTATTCCAGGGATCCGAATCGGGTTCTTTAATTGTTCTTCAGGCTTTTGTATGTTTAAAACGATCGAAATGATAGTGTGGCGTTTTTTACGTCCAAAACGCGGTTCATGTCTTGCTTTGCCCTTGCGCTAAATATGGCTTGAAATCCCAATTTTAAGAAATGGAAGCGATTGTCTGGAATTGTGGTGGATTATAAGCTTGTAAATGCATGTAAGCGCTCATTGTGCAGACATCACTTAATGATGAAGAACGTTGTCATTTTTCAGTGCGTGTGAAACGTTTGCACCGAAGCAAAAGCGAACTAGAATCGAAATCTTCCAGCGGACAAAAAATTGTCTTTCAACTACTTTTCACACAAGTTAATTTGCTGATCCAAGCTATCTGCAGTGCCTCGTTTTTAACAAAGTGTTAGCTCAGTCAACAAGGCTTCAAACGTTGTTCAACGCGCAACTGGCTTTGTTTAGCAGGATTTAATCATTTTTTTATACCCTTGTTTTCCAACTTTTTCTCCATGATATTTATTACATTTTGTATGTATTGCTTATACTGTTTAAATATCAATTTCTTATTTATGCTGTTTAAATATGGATTTCAAAGCTTATGCTGTTCAAATATCAATTTATCAGTTGTTTAAATATCAATATGTTAGTATAAACAAAACTGAACTGAACTCACTGGGGTATAATCTAGTCCCCAAAAACCAAGAAACGCTGCATTTTGGGATTGTTTCCACCAGGAAGTTAATGTTCGTTGGCCTCATTCCGAACAGCAGCACCAAGGCCTTTTACGGTGAAACTAGTTTTCGTGTCCCATCACTACCTCAAGCACCGGCATCAGAACAGAAATTATTTCAACGAAAAACTAACAATTTTGAAATGCACCACCACCTTTCCTTAATGAAAGGAAATTGTCCTGACCATAAAGATTTGACTTTAAAACGCTCACATGGTGAAGGTACCACATAGGAGAACCTGGTTTCGGAAGTGAAACAAACTACTGTATCTGTTCCATTAACGTATGAGTGTTGCACCTTTGAGATAAGAACAAGGAACCGCCACTCCGTCTTTATTCTACACTTTCTGTACCATGTGCTTAGTTGCAGTCTTCACTAAACCGTACCGCATAATCTATGTTACACACAATGTCAACGAAAACGTCAAAATTAAAGCAGTATATCCCCATTCCATCATTTTAGGAAATATAGACTCATTCGCATGAAAAAAAGCAACGAAAGAAATTATTGCTATATAAATTTCTTTATCCAAAACAAGGTGTCAAACCACACTAGCATGGCATTTTTATGAAGTGCAGCTTGAATCCACCGTAGCATACCAAGGCTTGAACTAAAAGTCCCCAGAAAGGTTACTTTAAAATCTCCCACCATCCCACGACCACCCAAAGTTCCCCTTTGCCGTACACTTTCAGTTTGACCTTAGCTTACCCGGCACGAGCATGCCAAACTTACACAAAAGCGGAAACCCGCAATCCGCGAGGGTAAACCCGGTCTGCGCAGCTCCTTGGTGAAGACGGGGTTTCAGTTGCCTTTTTGGAGCCGGCACGCTTTCTGTAGAAGTGTTTTTCTCACTTACGGGAGAAAAGTCTTGAAATTTTTCTAATTGCTGCATATGCACGATGGATGACAAAGGTTCTTAAGACAGTACTACACTCATAAAGATGTTCTATCTAAGCAATGAAAATATCTGTACGGGAGGAAAGAGCGGTCGGTCAAAAAATCAGGAAATGCTGGAGGAAGATGGTCAATTGAGAATTTTTTCACACTCAGTGTTTTTGTTGCCTCCGCTGTTCTCATTCAAAGAGCAAATATTGTATTATTTGTAAATAATTGACTATGGGACAGAGTAGTACACCAAAAGTGCTTATTCATCGCACCAAGCTGCCAAAACATCCAAGAATAGCAGCAGTGTTGACAGACTGGCATATTAGTTTTTTCACGTTTCGTTCTAAACCAGCGCGAAAATGCGTCTGTTTTGCCGCATATTCACTCTTATATATCGGCAAAAGGCTAAAAGTCGTACCGGGCTTTTCGTGTTCGGGCATTGACATCAAAAATAAGTTCGAACTTGATGCGAGCTTTGGAGTAATAATGTGTAATAATGTTTATTAGTGTTACCAGTGCAATAGGCCTATACCCTAGCACATAAAGATGAATGAATGAGCTTCTTGTTGGATCTAATGCCCCTAATTTTAAAGTAATGAAGTAGCATTAAACCATTATACAGTGTGTAAAACACTACAGCAGTGGTGCGCAACCTGCGGCCTTCGATCAAAATTTATGCTGCCGTGCATTTGTAATTTAAAATATAAGTTTTGGTGGTCGTGCATCTCTTAAAACTTCCATGTCCACTGTATGAGGACACTTATTAGAAAGACGATCAAACAGACATGTGAAAGCAGGCTAGGTTCAGTGTTTCGAAGCAGAACGGAAGCAATGCAATAAAAATAGTGAACTGTCTGTTGGCCATAATTCGTAAAAATAAACGTGATGCGGCCGGCAATAACGAAAAGCCTGTGCACCTGCGCTCGCGCATCTGCCACTGAAGACCGCATGGTTTTTCTTCTGTTGCAACTGCAAACTCATAGTGTAGACAGATTTCCGACCAAGTAAAGACAATTTTACATGGTTTGCGAAATCCGCAACCGACAATAGAATACGTAGAATGGATTATTAGTTAAGACAGGGGTAACCAATATTTTTGAAACTGAGAGCTACTCCTTGAGCACCGATTAATGCGAAGGGTTACCAGTTTGATAGAGGCTTGTGTATTAAAAACATTTCCTTACTTTACCATTAATTACGTTATTATTTAATGATGTTTATCTAAGTGAAGACACTGATCATGATAATGCTACTTTTAGAACAGGCCCGCGACTCACCTACGCGGGCGACATGTTGCTCACGGTCACCATGTTGGTGACTATTGAGTTTGTTCATTTCCGAGTAACTCGCGTAAACGAGAGCAGAATAACAATCTTCTTGTGCATATTTTACCTTTCTGATTGATAAGCTGTATAGTGTTGATTTGAAATCCGTGGTTTAATCTTTATAATCCTCTGCAAAAACTGGTGAGCTAACCTGGTGCCACAGTTACTGTGAAAAGCCGACACTTTCCTTGTTCAGTGTGAAACAGCAACTGTGTAATCAGTAGGGCCATTTAGAGTCATAAAAGTCATACTTTTTCTGTGCTTCAGGAAGCTATGAAACGAATTTTAAAACAAAAATCGCACCCCCACGACGTCCATAACAAAAGTTATAAAGTCATAAAAAGTCATATTTTCCATGTTCGATCATTGAGTCATATTTTGCATATTTTCAACCTAATTCAGTAAAGAAACCATTAAAACAATTGCAAAACATCGTTGGGTGAAACTATCGCTAGATTTCCCTGCATCCTGCAAACTGAGCTTCAATGTTGGCAAAGAGGAAGGTGAAACAAGCTATTTGGATCAAATATAATGCCCTACCTAAAAATGCATGTTCTTGCTGCCCCCCAAAATAAAGCAATGTCCATGCATGATTTCAATTTTCTTCAAACGAAACTATATGTTTTGTTCATGTTTTGAGCTGCTTATTTTAATGCGGCTTCAATAAAGCATGGGGCTGACTTCTCTCATGCCTATTTTCGCTGGTAATGCTTCTTTGTACAGTCGTTGTATATGTTCTAGCTCAGTCATTTTTATTTGGTCATATAAGGTCACATTTTCTGAAAAATAAAGTCATATTATCAAGTTTCTTAAGCCATAAAAATGGCCCTAGTAATCAGCGCTGGGCTTTCAATGGAAATCACTACAGAACACAAGTCTTTCTGTTGTAGTGAAGATTTACGTTAACGTTGGCCTAAGACAAATTGTATGTGGATCGTAAAGTCCCCAACAAATCCTCGGCTTCTTTGCAAATTAGCTCGCCTAAATTACAAGTAAACAATGAATAGATAAAAAATTTAAATTTTTTGGTTGTAGCCTGTTGGCTGAAAAGGTGAGAAAATGTTTATAAGATGAGAAAAATGTTTGTACTCGTACACAGACATATCACAAGCAAAAAGGCTTGCATTACGAAAATACAGCCATTAATGTAATGCTGGAAACCCTTTAAGTCCCGCGAAAACCACGTTTCATGCAGAGTTTTACAATCCTATAACTCGCCAGGCGATTGAGGTAAAGAGCTGTTCAAACCCTCTACGGATTCAGCAAGTCTTGTAGCCGAAATCGAAAAAAAAATTTGTCGTTTTCGGTGGGGGTTTTTCGGGGGCGAACGCCACAAGTAGGGATGTTTCTGACTACTTTCACATGGCCCTAGGCCCCAACCCATTGGGCCATTATTATGGCTCACGATTTTTTCGGAAACTAAGCCAAAATCCGCGTCTTTGGAGCTCTTGAATGACTTTCTAGCATATCTGTAGCCGAAATTATGGACAAAACACCAAAAAATGGTGAAAATTTCAGCACCCACAAGCCCCAGTCTGGGCTGGAAAACATCCCTTTTCTAAATGGCCATCACTCTGTACAAAGCTGTTTAAATCCGGTCTGAATGGGGAAAGACTTGTAGTTTAGGATGAAAAAAGACTTTTCGCCGTGCGATTTCGACCTTTCTGGCTACGTTTACAAAACCACAGGTTGTTTTGACATGTTTTGACAGGTTTCTCCAAACAATCTGTGACGTCAGCGGCCCGTGGGAGTGCGTGAATCGAGCAGAATCAGC